>Ga0163161_10001486_pt1 | contig 17316 bp, 15 predicted proteins | sample S45metaG_FD_129847 | JGI IMG/M metagenome (GOLD analysis project Ga0163161, IMG submission 129847) | Switchgrass rhizosphere microbial communities from Kellogg Biological Station, Michigan, USA - S4-5 metaG | ecosystem: Host-associated > Plants > Roots > Rhizosphere > Soil | place: USA... | reverse complement strand
CCCCCCCCCCCCCCCCCCCCCTTTTTTTTGCTTGGTCGCGGAGGGGGGAGGGGGATGGCGCGCCAAGCGTTCGCGGTTCGATGGCAATATCAAGCCATAAAGCGCATGCCGATACGTAGAAATGCGGCTACCTATCAAAATCTGGTAACGCAATTGTGTCATCTAGGAGATAATAGCGAACGGGGCAATTAGAAGGCCTTCGCCTGATGCCAGGAAAAGTGTATAGATTTTAGAATTGCCTTAAATATTATTGCGCTGGGCGTTGGTCTATGGTAGGCGAGTTGGTTATGGTTGCGGGACAGGGATGCGGAACAGAATGATTAGGCCAATCATCAACATTGGTTGTCAGGCAGTTTTTAAACTAATGTTCGCTATCGCATCTCTGAAAGTAGTGGCGTTTTATGTTGGGCCGAGCGGCATGGCTGTAGTTGGACAGATACAGGCCTTTCTTCAGATTTTAAGTGCTGGTGTATCTTCGGTAACGACCACCGGTGTGGTAAAGCTGATAGCTGAAGATAAATATCCAAAAGAGCGAGTCCTGCAGTCGTCATTGATGCTGCTATTGGCTTTTAGTTTTTCTTTCGCTTTGGTTTTGCTTTTCTCAAGCACACTTATTTCAAATTTTTTCTTACAAGGTGGGTGGGCAGAGGTGTTGATGCTTCTGCCTCTAGGTGCATTTTTTATAGGTTTGAATAATTTATTCATTTCTTATTTTAATGGTGGTCAAAAATACAGTGAGTATTTTTGGTATTCCGTGATAACAGCATTTTTTACAGCGCTGTTGACGTGTGCTTGTTCCATTGTTTTTGGCAAGCCAGGAGCTGTTTATTCAATAGCGCTGGCACCTGCTATTGCGGGTGTGTGCGTGCTGCTTCTGCCTGCGAGATTTCGACTTCCACGCCTCAATCTGGTTAGTTTGGATGTTGAAGTCATAAAAATATTGTTGTCTTACTCCCTTATGGCCTTGGGGTCGGTAGTCATAGTCTACGGCGTTCAGATTGTCCTGCGAGACTATATATCTACTAACGGCTCAATGGCTGAGGCAGGCACGTGGTATGCAGTAACTCGTCTGTCCGACATATACATGGGTATATGTAGTGTTCTCTTTTCTACGTTGTTGTTACCTAAGTACAGTTCACAAGAGGGTAGGGGACTGACGAGTTTAGTGTTTCGTATAGGGGTAATGGCACTCGGTTTTGTTGTTGTGATGGCTGTCTCTGTAAACGTATTGGCGAGCTTCGCTATTTGGTTGATTTATGGTGATGCTTTTGCAGCTGCAACCGGAATCATGAAGGTTTATGTAATTGGCGATGCTTTAAAGTGTCTGAGTTGGGTGTTTCTTTATGTGATGATAGCTAAACAGCATGTTCGATTCTATCTCGCCTACGAAATGCTTAGTGCGTTGTTGTATCTCCTTTTCTGTGTTTTGTGTTATCGGTTTTATGGTTTCAATAATATGGCTTATGGATATCCACTGCAGGGGGCTGTTTCTCTGACTGTGGTATTAATATGGTTCTTGGTAACGCGATACAACTCAACGCCTTTAGAACAGAATAATAAGTATGACGCAGTATAATATTGTATATGTTGTGGTTTGGTTGCTGGCTATTCTCTCATTGAGAAAAGATAATCTTCCTTCGGCATGGTTGTTTTTTTTACAGGTGACGTTGCTTGCCTTGTTTGTGGGGTTGAAGTTTCAAACCGGATATGATTGGCCAATCTATGAGGCGCATTACGCTGCGGTCCAAAGTGGGGAGGCTTTTTATCTTGATTTTGAGTTTGGGTACGAGTGGCTTGTCCAGTTTTCAACAAGTATAGGGTTGGCGTTCGAGCAGTTTTCTGCGGTAATAAGTATATTGGAGGTTTCTTTTATAGCTTTCGCAGCAAGACGATTTTTTCCCAGGTATTGCCTGGTCGTTATGGCGATAATGTACTCGGTTCCAGATTTTTATTTGATACCTGCATTTTCTCTGCTTAGGCAAGGTCTTGCAGTTAGTATATTTTTGATAGGTGTGTATAAGTTTTTTTCAGATAAAAAAATCTCAGGCTTCGTCTTCTTTGCGATTGCTTGCTCGTTGCACTATTCGGTTGTAGGTGGGTTGTTGCTACTTGCATTGCTCTATATGTTTCCCTTAAGTCGAAGGGCGTTTTCATTGGTTTTTGCTGCTTCGGTGGCGCTGTATGTATCCTCTTTTGATATCATTCGCGGTGTTGTTGAGGTTCTGATTGTTTACGTCAATCCAAAATATATGATTTATTTGGATCGTGATGTTTTTAATGCCTCCTTTGCATATCGGGCTGCATTTGCTGTCGTTTCACTAGTGTTTTTTGTATGTATATATGGGGCATGGGTAAAACATGAGTCCTCTAGTGTTGAGAACCTTGGTGATGGGGGCGGGGTACAAACCTGTCGGCTAGCCTTGTTGGGGCTGCTCATTCCTTTGATTATATTTGGATTTCCAACTCTATCCACCCGGTATCAGTTTTTCTTCGCCATATTTCTTGTAGGGTGTGCACTCGGGGCTTTGCAGTATGTGACATACGCAAGTCGCATTATTGTCATATTTGTGGTTGCGATAATTGCATACTTGCCATTCTATAGATTTCTCTCAAGTCCGCTTTCTATTGTTTATATACCCTATCAAAGTCAGCTCTTTTATGATCATAAAAATTCGACTGGGCAAGATCGTACCAATGATTTGCTCAACCAATTAGACGTGCTGTGGTCCAAATAATGAAAACAAGTAAACATATCGTTCTGCTTACTACCAAATACGCAGATGACAAAAAAGATGCCTGGTTGACTAATGAGTTGGCCTACTCATTGAATGAGGAAGGGCATAATGTCTCGGTGGTTGTTTTCTCGTGGCTCAAGAATGAACCTGTGTCATTCACTAAGGTGATTGATGGTATCAAGGTTATCAGGGTCAAGCTTCCGGCTATATTTTACAATACAGGGGTCATCGGTACTGCCCTGAAGATTTTCCTGTTTCCCTTCCTGGCTCGCCATGAAGTGCGAAAGCAAGTGGATAAATGCGACTTGTTAATTGCCAATACGCCTTGTGTGACTATTTTGGGGATGTCGCGTTATTTTAGGAAGAAATATGACTCCCGGTCTTTTCTGGTGCTCTGGGATTTCTTCCCATATTACTTGAAAGACCTTGGTGCTATTAGAAATAAGCTGTTTTTTGGCTTTTTCCGTTATCTTGAGCAGATAATGTATAAAAGTTTTGATCGTATCGGATGCATGACTGAAGGGAATGCGAAATTCCTGTTTGATAATTTTCCGGCAGTGGATAAGCAGCGTGTTGAAATTTTGCCTCTTTGGGCGAAGATCAAGCAGGTTGATCCGATAGATAAGTCTGAAATAAGGTTGAAGTACGATTTGCCATCGGCGGGGTTTATCGCTGTTTATGGTGGTGCAATGTCTATTGTTCAGGAGTTGGACAATATTCTCGATTTGGCCGAGCTTTACTCTGGCGGTGATGTGACCTTCCTTTTTATTGGCAAGGGGACTGAGAAGGAAAGGTTGGAAAAGTCGGTAATTGCTCGAGGGTTAAAGAACGTAAAGTTTATCGACTACGTGCCTCGTGATGAGTATCAGCATGTAGTTCAGGCCTGTGATGTGGGTCTGATTTCGCTGTCTAAGAAGTTAACTGTGCCGAGCTTTCCCTCTAAGTCATTAGATTATTTTAAAGTTTCTCTTCCGGTGCTTGCGTCTTTGGATTCAGTTACGGATTTTGGAGATATCCTTGAAAACAAAATATGTGCTGGTTTTGCCGTAGTGGCGGGAGATGTAACTAATCTAAAAGGCAAGTTGGACTTGTTGATTAAGGATGCTGAGCTCTGTAAGGCGCTAGGGGCCAGTGGTCGGCGCTATTACGAAAAATACTTGAGCGTCGAGAACGCAAGAAGTATTATCATTTCATCACAATAAGTGGGGTCTTCTCATGGCTATTTCTTTCAGTAACTCAACGCTTTTGATCACCGGTGGCACCGGGTCGTTTGGTAATGCTGTGCTGAAACGGTTTCTCGATACCGATATCAAAGAAATCCGCGTGTTCAGCCGAGACGAGAAAAAGCAAGATGACATGCGTAAAAAATACGCAAACACCAAGCTGAAATTTTATATTGGCGACGTCAGAGATTTCCAAAGTGTGCTCAACGCTACTCGTGGAGTAGATTATATTTTTCACGCCGCTGCCTTGAAGCAGGTCCCTTCATGCGAATTCCATCCAATGGAGGCTGTGAAAACAAATGTGCTTGGTACGGATAACGTACTGGAAGCGGCAATACAGAATAACGTCAAGCGCGTAGTTTGCCTGAGTACCGATAAAGCTGTTTATCCAATCAATGCAATGGGTATATCCAAAGCAATGATGGAAAAAGTAATGGTTGCCAAATCGCGTAACGATAATAATACGGTTATCTGCGGTACTCGCTACGGTAACGTGATGGCGTCCCGCGGTTCCGTTATTCCTTTGTTTGTTGATCAGATCCGCTCGGGCATACCTCTGAGCCTGACTGATCCAAACATGACGCGATTCATGATGACTTTGGCAGATGCGGTCGATCTGGTTTTGTATGCTTTTGAGCATGGCACAAATGGTGACATGTTCGTCCAGAAAGCTCCTGCAGCGACTGTGGAAGTATTGGCGAAAGCATTGATCAATATGCTTAATGTGCCAGATCATCCCGTTCAGGTTATTGGCACCCGTCATGGTGAAAAACTTTTCGAAGCGTTGCTTAGTCGCGAAGAAATGGCCTGCGCAGAAGACCGCGGTGACTACTTCCGCGTACCGCCAGATCTGCGGGATCTGAATTACTCCAAGTTTGTGGAGCAGGGTGAGACTAAAATTTCTCGCACAGAAGACTACAACTCGCATAATACCGAGCGTCTTGATGTAGAAGGTATGCAGAAACTGCTCCTCAAGTTAAACTTTATGCGCGCTATCCAGCGTGGTGAGCACGCCACACCTGAGGAATAAGTAATGAAGGTTCTGATTACAGGTGCCAATGGTTTTGTCGGCCAGAATCTTATTTCGCATCTGAGCGAGAAGTCAGATGTCGAAGTGGTGCGCTTTACCCGCGAAGATTCGCTGGAAAACCTACCGAGTCTGGTTGCCCAGGTTGACTTTATTTTCCATCTGGCCGGTGTCAATCGTCCGTTGGACCCGCAGGAGTTTCATACCGGCAATACCGATTTGACTCGTGCGCTCTGTGATGCTATTCGTCTCGGTGGCCGGAAAGTTCCAGTACTGTATACGTCGTCGAGTCAAGCGGAGTTGGATAACCCATACGGCAGCAGTAAGCTTGGTGCCGAGCAAGTACTGCTTGATCTGAACTCGAAAAATGGTTCGGAAGTACACTTGTTTCGTTTGCCTAATGTATTTGGTAAGGCGGCTAGTCCTAACTATAATTCAGCGGTTGCAACTTTTTGCAATAATATCGCTCGCGGTCTGCCAATTCAAATCAATGATCCACATGCGCGCATTAATCTGGTTTACATAGATGATGTAATTGCATGCTTCATTGCTGTAATGGAAGGGAAGAAGTCGGGCTCGCCGTTTGTTAGTGTTGAGCCTCAATATAATATTACGGTGGGTGAGCTTTCTGAGCAATTGGCGGCCTTCCGTGATAGTCGAAAGTCGATGATTACCGAGTCGGTAGGGACTGGGCTTGTAAGGGCTCTTTATTCCACTTACTTGAGTTATCTGCCGCCCGAGCGTTTTACTTACGAAGTTCCCAAGCACGGTGATCCGCGCGGGGTTTTTGTGGAGATGCTTAAAACCAAAGAGGCCGGACAGTTTTCTTACTTTACTGCGCACCCAGGAATAACACGCGGCGGGCATTACCATCACACAAAGACGGAAAAGTTTCTTGTCATCAAAGGCACGGCATGTTTCCGTTTTCGTCATATTGTTTCGGGCGAGTTTTACGAATTGTTCACTTCCGGAGAAAATCCGGAAATTGTCGAAACAGTTCCAGGCTGGAGCCACGACATTACCAATATTGGCAGTGAGGAAATGATCGTTATGCTTTGGGCTAACGAGATTTTTGATCGCGAAGCACCTGATACGTTTACCTTTCCTGTTGGTACTGAAGCGTAATAACCGTATGCGCCGCTTTATTCCTTAAATAAGGAATGGGGCGGCGCTGTGCTTTTATGGGGGCTTGCGATCGCTTGAAGTGGTAGTCTTGTAAATCCGGTTTTTGACAGTTCGTCACCCACTCGCTGGGTCAAAAACAGGCCGGAAAGTCTGTTGGTATTGACTTTTTCGTTGGAGTTATTCCTCGAAGGGATCACCACGGGGTGATCGGATGTGGCCACCGAGCGTGGTGGAGATGAGGCGCGATCGATGGTGAACCGCCCTTTATCGCCCGTTCGCACTCAATCACCCAGGATGCAGAAGCCAAGTGGTGTAGCGTCCACTCGTCCATTAATGGCCCCCATTGGGCTTCATCCATGCTAATGGATAGCGTTAGTGGCAGTTGAAGATTAGAATTGTTGATCGTTTTTATCACTTATTAAAATGTGACGTTTAAAAATGAAAAAATTGAAAATCGTTACCGTAGTGGGTACTCGCCCGGAAATCATTCGTCTGTCGCGCGTCATGGCCGCTCTGGACAGGGACTGCGACCATGTTCTAGTGCACACCGGGCAGAATTATGACTATGAATTGAACGAGATTTTCTTTCAGGATCTCGGTATCCGTAAACCCGACCACTTTCTGAATGCTGCTGGTGCAACAGGTGCGGAAACCATCGGTAACGTCATTATTACCGTTGATCGCGTGCTGGCCGAGGTTCAGCCTGAGGCTCTTCTCGTCCTCGGCGACACCAACAGCTGCATGGCGGTCATTCCCGCCAAACGTCGCAAAATTCCGACCTTCCATATGGAAGCTGGTAACCGCTGCTTCGACATGCGTGTACCTGAAGAGATCAACCGACGTATTGTGGATCACACCGCAGATATCAATTTAACTTACAGTACCATTGCGCGTGACTATCTGCTAAGTGAAGGTTTGCCACCAGACAGGGTCATCAAAACTGGCAGCCCGATGTTTGAGGTACTTAATTATTATCGTGAAGGTATCGATTCTTCGGACGTGCTGGAGCGGCTTGGGCTTGAGCAGGGCAAGTTTTTTGTAGTGAGCGCACACCGTGAAGAAAATATTGATTCCGATACTAACTTCGGCAAGCTTGTTGACGTGCTCAACGCAGTCGCGGCGCACTATGACTATCCGGTAATTGTTTCCACTCACCCGCGGACACAGAAGCGTGTCGATGCCATGGGGGTGAAGTTTCACGAGAATGTTCGTCTGTTAAAGCCGCTCGGCTTCAAGGACTACAACAAGTTGCAGCTTGAGTCCAAAGCAGTACTTTCCGATAGCGGTACGATCAATGAAGAATCCTCCATTCTCAATTTCCCGGCGTTGAATATCCGTGAGGCGCACGAGCGTCCAGAGGGTATGGAAGAAGCCGCTGTGATGATGGTTGGCCTTGAGTCCGAGCGAGTGATGCAGGCCTTGCAGGTGCTGGACGGTCAAAGCCGAGGCGAGGTTCGCAGTCTGCGCCTGGTGGCAGACTACAGCATGCCGAATGTGGCCGATAAGGTGGTTCGAATCGTTCACAGCTACCTTGATTATGTAAATCGCGTGGTTTGGAAAAAGTATTGAGTTGAGCTGTGGGAATGTCTGAGAATAAATTAAGGATTTTAGTAGTTACTCAGTATTTTTGGCCTGAGAATATGCGTATCAATGATTTGGTACGCGATTTTTCGGATAATGGTCATGAGGTGACTGTTTTGACAGGATGGCCCAACTATCCTGAAGGCGCGGTATTCTCTGAATATAAGACCAATCCTGAGGGCTTCAAGAGTTACTTTGGTGCACGTATAGTCCGAGTTCCATTGGTCTCGCGCGGCAAGAGAAGTATCCGCTTGATGCTAAATTACCTTTCTTTTTTTTTCAGCGCTTCCACAATAGGTGCTGCGAAACTCCGTAACGAAAAATTCGATGCGGTTTTCGTATATGCGGTTTCTCCGATTATGGCTGCGATTCCGGCGGTTGTAATTGGACGTATGAAGAAAGCTCCGGTTTATGTTTGGGTTCTTGACCTATGGCCGGAAACCCTTCGAGCTGTTGGCGTATTGCGCAATCCTACCCTGCTGGCAATGGTTGGGCGCGTGGTTTCGTGGATCTATAACCGCGCCGATTATTTGCTTTTACAATCAGAAGGCTTCTCAAGCAGTGTAAAGCAATATTGCACTAAAGAGATTTCTCCAGAGCGCTTGGTTTATTTTCCAAGTTGGGCGGAAGATGAATTTTCGGGCTGTCCAGAAAAGTCATCAAGTTTGCTAGAGCGGGATGACTCTACCTTTACGGTCGTTTTTGCCGGTAATTTGGGTGACGCTCAGGATTTGCCAGCAGTGCTGGATGCCGCTGAGTCCTTGAAGCATAGCGCCTCAGTACGCTGGGTAATCGTCGGGGACGGCCGCATGAGTAAGTGGCTGGGCGAGCAAGTTGAATCAAGAGGCTTGCAGAACGTATTGCTGCTGGGCCGGCACCCGCTGAGCGCCATGCCAGAAATCTTTGCCTGCGCGGATGCGTTACTGGTTTCGCTGAAAACCAACGATGTGTTTGAAAAAACAGTTCCCGGGAAAGTTCAAGCCTATTTGGCATCGAGCAAACCAATCCTGGGGATGATCAATGGTGAGGCTGCGAGAATTATTGAGGACTCCGGTTGCGGTTACACCTGCCCTTCAGGAGATGCTCAGGGGCTTGCGCGAATCACCCTGAAAATGGCAACCACGGATTCTGTTCAGCGTGAATTCATGGGGCAGGCCGGCCGTTCGTATTATTGGAGCCACTTTTCGAAAGTTACTCTTTTACGACGTTTGGAAGCACTGTTCCGTGCAGGGACTTTACGAAGGGATGTCAAATAAATAATGACGAAGTCAATATTTTTAACCGGTGCAACCGGGTTCGTAGGCGGAGCAGTTTTTAGCCGTTTGCTCACGGATAATTACACTGTTATTGCCGCTTTACGTAAAGGGACGGACTTACGTGAAGATCATGTTGCGAAGATTCACGTAGACAACATTGACGGAACCACTGACTGGCAGGGTAGTCTTGCCGGCGTGGACGTCATCATACATTCAGCAGCTCGTGTTCATGTAATGAATGACACTGAAGCCAACCCCTTGGCTGCCTTTAGGCAGGTCAATGTGGATGGCACGCTCAACTTGGCACGTCATGCGGCTGCGGCCGGTGTTCGACGGTTTATCTTTATCAGTTCGATCAAGGTAAACGGAGAAGGCACATTGCCAAACACCACCTATTCGCCTGAGGATACACCTGCCCCGGCAGACCCGTATGGCATTTCCAAGATGGAGGCAGAGCAGGGGCTTCGTGAGCTCGCGGCGAAAACGGGTATGGAGGTTGTCATTATCCGCCCAGTGCTGGTTTATGGCCCCGGGGTAAAAGCTAATTTCCGGAATATGATGCAGTGGCTTGATAAAGGTGTTCCCTTGCCTTTCGGCGCCATTCATAACAGCCGCAGTCTGGTCGCCCTGGATAATCTGGTGGACTTGATTCTCACCTGCATCAGTCATCCCGCGGCGGCCAACCAGACATTCCTGGTCAGTGATGGCGAAGATCTTTCTACAACGCAGTTGCTGCGAAAAATGGCATTTGCTCTTGGGCGGTCGGCGCGTCTATTACCAGTGCCGTCCTGGGTATTAGGTGGCGGTGCGACAGTGTTGGGCAGAAAAGACCTGTCAAATCGACTGTGTGGGTCTCTGCGGGTAGACATCAGTAAAACGCGCGCCCTGCTTGGTTGGTCTCCACCGGTCTCGGTGGATGACGCTCTGAAAGCTACCGCACAATATTTTCGAGAAAGTAAAATAAAATGATTTATTGGTGGTTGATTCCCGCGGTGGCTGGTGTTTCATTGATATTAACTGCGCTACTGCGTCGTTATGCTTTGGCTCGCAGCATTGTTGATATTCCCAACGCTCGAAGTTCTCACTCGATACCAACTCCTCGCGGTGGCGGAGTTGCGATTGTTCTCGCGTTCTTGCTGGTACTGCCTTTTCTGGGTTGGGCTCAACTGGTCTCGTTGCCCGTATTGGTGGCTATCGGGGGGGCAGGGGCATTAGTAGCTGTGGTCGGCTTTATGGACGACCACGGTCATATCGCTGCTCGTTGGCGCTTGCTTGGACATTTTTGTGCTGCCGCTTGGGCTTTGATCTGGCTGGGGGGCTTACCTCCCCTCACCTTGTTCGGAATGAGCGTCGATCTTGGCTGGTTTGGTTATATTTTGGCTGCTTTCTATTTGGTATGGATGCTGAATCTGTATAACTTCATGGACGGAATCGACGGTATCGCCAGTGTTGAGGCGATTTGCTCCTGTTTGGGAGCCTGTCTGCTCTATTGGTTGAGCGGATTTGAAAACCTGATGTGGGTGGCGGGAATGTTGGCCATGGCCGTAGTGGGATTCTTGTTCTGGAACTTCCCTCCAGCACGAATTTTTATGGGGGACGCCGGTAGCGGGTTCCTTGGTGTAGTGCTTGCTGTCATCTCTATACAGGCTGCCTGGACGGCGCCGCAATTACTCTGGGCCTGGCTGATTTTATTGGGGGTTTTCATTGTTGATGCGACCTTCACTTTAATTCGACGCCTTGTTCGTGGTGATAAAGTTTACGAAGCTCATCGCAGCCACGCTTATCAGTTCGCATCGCGCAGATATGGCAAACACCTGCCAGTGACTCTAGCGGTAGGGGCAATTAACATTGGATGGTTGCTGCCCATCGCACTGTGCGTGAGTTACTTCGGGCTGGATGGCGCGTTAGGTCTGGTTCTTGCCTACATTCCCTTAGTGATTTTGGCGGTGAAGTTCCATGCGGGCGAACTCGAAAGAAGCCAGATGTTCGGCAACTGATTCATGGGTTTTTGAAGTGACGAGTGCGTCAGGAGACGTACACGCGTTCAACTGGGAAGCGTTTCGAGGTGTACGAGGGCGTTATGGATAAGTTACGCACGCTGTTGCTGGGGTTGCCGCGTCGGCAAAAGCGCCTCATTCAGGTTTCGACGGATGTCATTCTGGTATGGGTAGCGCTTTGGCTGGCATTTTTGGTACGGCTCGGCATTGACGACATGGTCAATCCGCTGATTGCCCACACTTGGCTTTTTTTGAGTGCCCCGGTGGTCGCAATCCCTTTGTTCATCCGCTTTGGCATGTATCGTGCTGTGATGCGATATTTTGGCAACGATGCTCTTATAGCGATTATCAAAGCGGTCAGTTTGTCGTCTCTAATTCTTGGTGTATTTGTTTATTGGTACAGCAATCATCAAAATCTTGTTCCGCGGTCGATCATTTTCAACTATTGGTGGCTGAGTCTGATTATGGTTGGCGGATTGCGTCTGGCGATGCGGCAATACTTCCTGGGTGATTGGTTTGCTGCTGCGCAGCATGTACCTTTTACCAATAGGGACGACGGTTTACCCAGAGTCGCCATTTTTGGCGCTGGCGCGGCAGGAAATCAGCTGGTAGCCGCACTGCGTATGGGGCGCATGATGCGTCCGGTGGCCTTTATAGACGATGACAAGAGCATCGCTGATCGTGTTATTTCCGGGCTTCAGGTTTATAAGCCAAAGCATATTCAACAGATGATCGACGAGACAGGGGCTCAGGAAATTCTGTTAGCAATTCCTTCTGCTAGTCGTGGCCGGCGTCGCGAAATTCTTGGTTTCCTCGAAGGTTTTCCGCTCCATGTTCGAAGCGTTCCCGGATTCATGGACCTGGCTAGTGGCCGGGTCAAAGTCGATGACATTCAGGAAGTAGACATTGCCGACCTGTTGGGGCGTGACGCTGTTCCGGCCCAAGGTGATTTGCTGGAGCATTGCATAACGGGACAATCTGTTCTGGTCACCGGCGCTGGCGGATCAATTGGCTCAGAACTATGTCGTCAGATTCTTTCTTTGCGACCGACGACGCTTCTGTTGTTTGAACATAGCGAGTTTAATCTCTACAGCATCTTGTCCGAACTTGAGCAGCGCGTAAGCAGAGAATCGCTCTCTGTTCGTCTTTTGCCTATCCTGGGATCGGTACGAAATAAGGAAAAATTACTAGATGTGATGAGGGTCTGGCGCGTAGATACGGTTTATCACGCGGCAGCTTACAAGCACGTACCGATGGTTGAGCACAATATTGCCGAGGGTGTACTAAATAACGTAATCGGTACACTCAATACCGCTCAGGCGGCGTTAATGGCGGGTGTCGCCAACTTTGTTTTGATATCGACAGATAAAGCGGTGCGCCCGACAAACGTAATGGGCAGCACAAAACGTCTCGCTGAGTTGACGCTACAGGCGCTCAGTCGAGAACTTGCCCCGGCACTATTCGGTGATGACACCAACGTTTCGCGGGTAAACAAGACGCGCTTCACTATGGTACGTTTTGGCAATGTTCTTGGGTCCTCTGGTTCGGTCATCCCGTTATTTCACAAGCAGATTAAATCCGGCGGGCCACTGACGGTCACCCATCCCAAGATCACTCGTTATTTCATGACTATTCCCGAGGCGGCCCAGCTTGTAATCCAGGCAGGTTCGATGGGGCAGGGTGGCGACGTCTTTGTATTAGATATGGGAGAGCCAGTAAAAATCGTAGAGCTTGCTGAAAAGATGATCCATCTTTCGGGCTTGAGTGTGCGTTCGGAAAAGAACCCGCATGGGGATATTTCTATCGAGTTCACTGGTTTGCGACCCGGCGAAAAGCTTTACGAAGAGCTGCTGATTGGTGACAACGTGGCGGCCACCCAGCATCCGATGATCATGACTGCAAATGAGGACCATCTTCCCTGGGATGTACTCAAAATCAAGCTGGCAGAATTACTTTGCTCGATTGAACAGGACGATTACGTGCGTGTCCGCCAACTTCTACGCGAAACCGTCAGTGGTTACGCTCCTGACGGCGATATCGTCGACTGGATCTACCAGCAGCGCCGTTTGGAACCTTGATTGCTTCACATTCGGAAACGTACACGTTTTTGACAGTTCCATAACATGGCCTAAATTGGGGGAGCAGCTTAGGAAAAGCTGCTTCTTTCAACTCATGTCATGGAGCATCATCATGCGTAAAGGTTACTTCTACTCTTTGTTTTTTGCCCTTTTGAGCGGCGCTTCTGTTGCAGCTATTGCTGCTCCGGAAGCTAAAGCTGTTGAGTCTTCCAGGGTCACGGAAGCTGCTACTAGAGCGAACACCTATAAAGTTGATCTCAATGGTGCAGATGCACAAACACTTCAACGTGAACTAATCGGTGTCGGGGAGGCGAAGGCCAAGGCAATTGTTGCGTATCGTGACAATAATGGGCCGTTTGCGTCAGTGGATGAACTCCTTGAGGTCAAGGGGATTGGTAAGGCAATTCTGGAAAGTAACCGAGACAGGATTGAAGTGAATTAATCGCGAGAGTCAGAAAAAGGCCGATCATTGATCGGCCTTTTTATTGGAGCGGGAAATAAGTTTGCAGCTTTTAGTCTTCAATCGCTTTTTTAGGCAGCATGATTGTCCGGACAGCAGCGAGCATTGTTCCGAGCATCAGTCCGAATATCAAACCTAAACCAACGATTAACGCCTTCCTCGGCTTGATAGGGCCTTGCGGGGGAGACGCCGGCCTGTCGATATTAACCAGATTAATCTGTTCAAAATTGACATGCAGATTTTTCAAGTGTGCCAGCTCTTCCCTGATCTCTCCCAGGCCTTTTAAGAACAGCTCTTCGTTACTACGCTGTTTAAGCAGAGCAACTTTTCGGTTGTTAGCGAGAAGACTGAGCTCTTTCTGGATTTCATCAACGCGAGGTTCAGTAAAATCATCGGAGTTTCGGGCGACGAGTGTTGCGCGCTCTGCTTCAAGTGCCGACTGCCCCATAAAATACAGAGGTATTTGTTGGTTGCTTACTTCTGTGCGAATCATGTTGCCTTGCCTTGTCTGCCCAGCCTCTCCAAGGGCAGATGGCGTGGTAGGGGTAACAATTCCCAGATTTTTGGCAATCGATATTGCCTCATCCAACTGTTTCACACGATTTTGTCGACGGGTTTGCAGTTGTTGTCGCAGGGCTTTGAGTTCGTCCTGTAGAGTTTCTTTTTTTAACTGATCCTTTTCAAGGAGTTCTGCGATTTCTGAGTCTTTTTCGGCTTCATAGGCAGCTTTCTTGGATAACAGCTTTTTTTCTGTTTGCGCGATCCGGTTCTCAATAAGTGTTTTAAAATCCGCTTCGACTTTTTCTTTTTCGCGTTTGACTACAAACTCGGTAAAGTTGTTAACAATAGCCACCCCATCCACGCCAGATGGATACTCTACGCCAAGTTGAATTGCTTCCGAAAGATTAGCAGTTTTTTTAGGGTCGATTTGTTCGACTGTAAACGCACTGGTATTGAAACGTTCGAGGGTCTCCTCGATTGACTTGCCGTTGGCTTGTAGGGGAGCGAGTAAACCCGGATTGGCCTGGAAGAAACTTAAACGTTCGGTATAAGAATCCATGGACGAACCAATGCGTCTTAAGGCTTGCTCTGGTTGAATCTTATAAAGGCCGGACTCGTTTAACATGTCCAGGTCTGTAGCTGCCACAGGCCTGATTTCGTTCTGTACTCTATATTGAGGTTGCGCCGTTAATGCATAAGTTACTGCGATCGCTGTGGAAAGCCCGGTGAAGAGCAGAATAATAGATCTTTGCTTCCATAAGTCGCGAAGAAACTCTGTAATATCGATTTCATGATGTTCAATGTCAGGACGTATTTTTGTAGGGAAGTTCATGAAACCCTCAAATTACAAAAAGTCAGCTGGCGTTGAGAAATGCTCTATCGGTCTTCGCTGACAGTGGTGGTGAAAAATAATTAGTAACGTTTTGCATTCTCCCGTATCTACATTCTGACGGCAAGCTGTTGACAAGTTAAACCGCTGTTTATGCAATCTATTCCTACTCAGCGGAGCCGGCAGACTCCGCAGTATGCAGCAGGCAGGTCTTTGGTGCGTTGCTGTAAGGGTTCGAGTTACCGTCGTGCTGAAGGAGGGGACAGGAAGGGGCCATATTTTTGGGCTTGTCCGCGTGGCCGCTTGCCCGTCAGAAAAATTATGTGTGTAATAAAACAGTTAAATTATGCTTATAATGAAATCTCTGTTCTCATCCTAGTGTTCCCAGGAGCATAGTCATGAACTCTACCCAGTCCCAAGGTACGGCCCTCGTCACCGGTGCTTCTTCCGGCATCGGGGCGGTTTACGCTGAGCGGTTGGCAGCTCGTGGTTTTGATTTGTTGCTGGTGGCTCGCGACGAGCAGCGACTGGAGGCGGCGGCGAGCACACTGCGCACGGCGCATGGGATCAAGGTCGAAGTGCTGAAGGCGGATCTGACCCAAAAACAAGACGTGCTGCAGCTCGAACAGCGGTTACGCAGCGATTCAAGTATCAGTTTGTTGCTCAATAACGCCGGCGTGGCGGCGGACGGGCTATTGGCCAATGCCGATACCGATCAACTGGAGCGAATGATTCAGTTGAACATCACGGCGGTCACGCGATTGGCCGCGGCGGCTGCAGCCAGTTTTACCAAGGCCGGGCGCGGCACGATCATCAATATTGCATCGGTGGTGGCGTTGTTCCCCGAGCGTTTCAATGCGACGTACAGCGCCAGCAAGGCCTATGTGTTGAGCTTGACTCAATCGTTGAACGCCGAGCTGGATGGCACCGGTGTGAAGATCCAGGCGGTCCTGCCCGGTGTGACACGCACCGAGATCTGGGAGCGTTCTGGTATCGATGCGTCAGAGATTCCTGCGGACATGGTGATGGAGGCGGGCGAGATGGTCGATGCGGCGTTGTCGGGTCTGGACCAGGGTGAATTGATCACCATTCCTTCGTTACCGGATACGGGCGATTGGGATGCCTTTGTGGCGGCGCGTCTTGTGATGGCGCCGAACCTTTCCAAAAGCAAGGCCGCTGCCCGTTATCGGTAAGCGCCATCAACCGGCTTGAGGTATGTGTGGTATGAGTAATTGTCGTGTGGTTGTAACAGGTATGGGCCTGGTGTCGCCGCTGGGGAGCGGTGTCGAAGCGGTATGGGAGCGTCTGCTGGCCGGGCGTTCCGGGCTGCGCAATCTGCCGCAGGAGGTGGTTGCCGATCTGCCGGCCACGGTCGGTGGTGCCGTGCCTACGCTGGCCTCCGATCCGGAAGCGGGGTTCGATCCGGACCGGGCAACCCCACCCAAGGAACAGAAGAAGATGGACCGCTTTATTCTGTTCGCCATGGAAGCGGCGCGTCAGGCACTGGAGCAAGCCGGCTGGCAGGCGCTGGACGCCAACGCCCAGGAGCGCACGGCCACCATCATCGGTTCAGGTGTGGGCGGTTTCGGCGCGATTGCCGACGCGGTGCGTACCACCGATAGCCGTGGTCCGAGACGTTTGTCGCCATTCACTATCCCTTCGTTTCTGGTCAACCTGGCGGCAGGTCATGTGTCGATCCAGCATGGCTTCAAGGGGCCATTGGGCGCGCCGGTCACGGCATGCGCCGCCGGGGTTCAGGCAATTGGCGACGCGGCGCGGCTGATTCGCGCGGGCGAGGCGGATATCGCGGTGTGCGGCGGTGCGGAAGCGGCGATCGATCGGGTCAGCCTTGCCGGGTTTGCGGCTGCTCGCGCCTTGTCCAGCGCTTACAACGAAACGCCTGAACGCGCTTCACGACCTTTCGACAGTGGTCGCGACGGTTTTGTCATGGGCGAAGGGGCCGGGCTGCTGGTCATCGAGTCTCTGGACCATGCACTGGCCCGGGGCGCCCAGCCCTTGGCGGAGCTGGTCGGTTACGGCACCAGCGCCGATGCCTATCACCTGACCGCCGGCCCCGAAGACGGCAGCGGCGCGCGGCGAGCGATGTCGTTGGCATTGGCACAGGCAGGTGTGTCACCGGCTCAGGTTCAGCATCTGAATGCTCATGCAACCTCGACTCCGGTGGGGGATCTGGGTGAGCTGGCGGCGATCAAGGCATTGTTCGGTGCACAAAATGGCATCGCTGTGACATCAACCAAGTCGGCGACCGGGCATTTGCTCGGCGCCGCGGGTGGACTCGAAGCGATCTTTACGCTGCTGGCGATCCGTGACCAGATTGTGCCGGCGACCCTCAATTTCGAGAGCCCGGACCCTGCCACTGAAGGTGTGGACATCGTTCATGGCGCAGCACGGCCGATGGCCATCGAATATGCGTTGTCCAACGGCTTCGGATTTGGCGGGGTCAATGCCAGTGTGCTGTTCAAGCGTTGGCAGGGTTAATCCTG
>Ga0163161_10001485_pt1 | contig 17321 bp, 12 predicted proteins | sample S45metaG_FD_129847 | JGI IMG/M metagenome (GOLD analysis project Ga0163161, IMG submission 129847) | Switchgrass rhizosphere microbial communities from Kellogg Biological Station, Michigan, USA - S4-5 metaG | ecosystem: Host-associated > Plants > Roots > Rhizosphere > Soil | place: USA... | reverse complement strand
GTGTTTAACTTTAAACATTCTGCAAAGATAATTAATAATACGATAACATCAATAAAAACAATTGGCCGCTAAGCTATGCAAAGCAATTCAGTACAATATAACAGTTAACAATTTTTAACATATTACGATTCTACGTGAATGAACTAAAAAAATATGGAACGGACAGCTTAGGAATAACTATCTCTTTTTCTTATAAATGAAAGGTTTATACAACATTCAATAAATGTTGCTTTTAGGATGACAAATAGCCGTTTTAGAGTACCAATGTCCGAGAAAAATTTAAACCTGCAATAAAATCTTCCAATAAGCTAAAAACCATGCTTTTATAACACCTTCGAAAAGCATATCCCGTTGTTTTGACTTGTATTTAAATTCAGTTGTCCAACTAAAAACCGATAATATTCAGTTTTAGATATTCAAGACAGCTTAGTTGCGATGTATACGAAAATGTTTTGCCCCAACCAAATATTGCAAGCATATAAAATTTTGCTGTCCGAGAAAAATTTGTGGTAAACTTTTCTCGGACAGCAGTAGTTTTAAAGTTATATAAATCTTAGCAATTAACTACATGGACCACTTGCACATATATAATCACTTACTCCCATGCCACATGCTGATTCTGCAGCCCACATACAAGAATAGGTATCGTCACACGTGAAAGTCCTATAGTTGTTTAAGCATTGACATTTAAGCTCTGTGCCTGAACCACCGCATCCCCCCGAACCACTTCCACCCATTACCTTTTTCAGCTGTGCTCTAGTTAATACTTCCGCACCAGCAAAACTGTTTTGATTTAATTTTAATTTTTTCATTTTGTAAATTGTTTAAGATTGATATATAAAAGTTGATACAATGTAAAACATTAACGGTAGACTCGTCAAACAAAATGAGAATGAATTTAATCCTTTGTGGAATAAATTTATTCTCATAAATTTAATTAAATGATTTAAAATTTGCCATATGTTAAGAAAATCTAAAAACCTCATTAATACATTTAATAATAAGTGCTCGCATTTATCTCGTAATGAATTGAAAAATATTTATAGCGGAGAAATAAGGAAATATAGAGATGAGAAATGTTATACACAAAGTTATATGGCAGAACAATTAGGGATAGGGCAAAGTGCTTATCAAAAAATAGAATCAGGTGATATAAAAATTTCAATAGAACGTTTAACTCAGATCGCAAACATTTTAGATAAGCCGATAGATGCTTTTATTGTAAGAAATGAAAGCAAAGGTGAACTTATTGAAGGTAATTTAAGTATTGGGTCAGTTGAAACAGAGTATCATTTGATGCAAAAAATAATTTTACAACAAGAAAAACGAATTGAGGAACTAGAGGCTAAAGTTAATAGAAGAGATGAGAAAATAGAAGAGTTAAAGAAACAGTTAAAATAAGGCTATATTTTTTCGGGAAAAATAAGCAACTTATTCAAAGAAAATATAGCTCAATAAGATTCTCTTTTTTGTTAATATAAACTCTTAATTCACTTTGAATTTTGAAATTGGTCTTATTAATTATGTGAATTGATTACTTTAGTTATATTTCTCAAAAACCGTTGTAGTAGTGAGGATTCCTCTGTAATGATCTCAGCTTCGGCTCGCATCCCATTTTTAAGGATAATTTTACGACTAGGGTCTTTGTTTTCAAACTGATCAAAACTTATTTTTGCAATAAAAACGCTGTCTCTGTAAGCTACTTCAGATATATATGACAATTTTCCTCTAATCATCCCATACTGCTCAAAAGGATAACTGTGTAATTTAACAAGCGCTTTTTCGCCTTTTCTAATCTTCCCCATATTGTACTGTGGTATTTGTACTTCACCAAAAAAATCGGTATTCCCGGGATTAATAATAAACACTTCCTGATTGGCTTGCATATTCTGATTTTGCTGTACAATACCAGCAAAATTGACTGTCCCCGCAATAGGTGCTTTGAGTACGTGCTGCAGTATCCAGCTATCGCTTTCTGTAATACATTGATTTAATTCCTGAATGAATTTAGCCTGTTCTTCGGCGATAGTGTGTTTTAAATCCATCAGCTCCTTTTCTTTAGTGCTATAACTGCTAACATTTGTAAGTAAAGCCGTTTCCGTTTGTTGTAAAGGGTATTTAGAAGCCAAATATTTATTCTCTTGTTGCGTAAATTCACTTCTGGAGATAACCTTATTCTTATATAATTTTTGATATGCCTTATATTCTTCTTCCTGATTTGAATACTCTTGTTGTTGGATTTTTTGCTGTTGCAATATCTGTAACCTTAATGCATGAACATCTTTTAAGTCTTTTTCAAGAAAAGCCATTCTGTTTAAATAATAACCATTTCTTTGGGTAGATTGATATTGTAAGTATGCCTGAAAGAAATTTTGGTAGCTTCCTTGTAACTCTCCCAAATTCAGATCTGCAGGTAAGCCGGTGCTTGCTTGATTTGAATTTTTAATTACATTCAGCCGAAAAAATTTTAATTGACTGTTGAGCCTTAGAACATCTTCGGGCTTCGCAGTGCTTTCAAAGTAAGCTAAAGATTGATTTTCTTTAACCGATTGCCCGTCCTCTACCAATAAAGCAGTTAGCTTTCCGTTCTGCTTGGCCAAAACCGGCTTTGGAGAATTCAGAGAGTTTACCTTTAGGTTTGTTTTTATCACATCAGGGTATTCTATCAATGCCGAAAGCAAAATAATTCCGCCGAGTATTGCAAAAATCAAAGTAATGCCCCAACGTAAAATCCATACAGGTACGTTGGTAATTATCTCGGTTATTTCCTCACTATTTTGATATATCTGTTCTTCTGTTGGCATATTGTACGTTACATATAACTTTATCTATCTGATTAGTTCTTGAGCGCTTTAAAGTCTTTAAATAGGTTTAGTTACCAAGCTCCAGTTGATTTTTGACCAAATTATAATATTCTCCCTTGCTTTTTGTAAGTTCGGCATGTGTACCTTGTTCTACAATAACTCCTTTATCCAGTACTATAATTTTATCGGCATTTTTAACTGTGCTTAAACGATGTGCAACTACGACTACCGTTCGGCCCTTAAAAAAACCTTCTAAATTTTCCATAATTACCCTTTCATTATTGGCATCTAATGCATTGGTAGCCTCATCAAAAAAGATGTATTCAGGGTTTTTATAAACCGCTCGGGCAATTAAAATTCGTTGTTTTTGCCCTTGGCTTATGCCATTACCTTCAGCACCGATCTTGGTATGTAAGCCTAAAGGCAAGTTCTCTATTAAATCGTTAATATTAGCCATCTTAATGGCGTGGTCTAGTTTAACGCTATCCGGATATTCATCTCCTATGGCAATATTTTTGGCGATGCTGTCCGAAAATATAAAACCATCCTGCATTACTATCCCACATTGCCCTCGCCAATACCGATTGCTAATCTGATCTATATGCGTGGTGCCAATTTTTATTTCTCCTTTTTGAGGAGTATAAAATCGAAGTAAAAGCTTTAAAATAGTCGTTTTTCCACTACCGCTCATTCCGACAATAGCAGTGGTTTTTCCCTCAGGAATTGCTATATCAATACCTTTCAAAACTGGTTCATTTCCTGCACCCGGATATGTAAAACTTAAATTATTAACGGCTATACTTTTGTTTAAAGGGAGGTTGTTTAGAAAAAATTTATCTAAAGGCTCTTCATCTTCCAATTGATGTATCTCGTTTAGGCGCTCCAAGCTAATTTTAGCATCCTGTAATGATTGTATAAAGCCAATTAACTGCTCAATTGGGCTATTTATCTGGCCAACAATATACTGGATGGCCATCATCCCGCCTAAAGTTAAATTGCCATCTACCACTGATTTTGCTACCAAAAACGTAATGAGAATATTTTTACCTTCATTGATAAAAAAAGCTCCGGTTTGTTGTATTTGTCCTAATGATAAACTTTTAATACTGAACTTAAATAAACCGGCCTGTACATGTTCCCATTCCCAGCGTTTTTGTTGTTCGCAATTATTCAGTTTAATTTCTTGCATGCCGCCAATTAATTGTACAATGGCACTTTGATTCTTGGAGGAAAGATCAAACCGTTTAAAATCAAGCTCTCTTCTTCTTTTAAGGAAAGCAATTACCCAAAGTGAATAAAGCGCACTGCTTACCAAGAAAATGAAGAAAATGTTAACATTATAATAAGCCAGAACACCTGCAAAAATAACCAGGTTAAACAGGGAGAAGATGATGCTTAAGGTAGAGCCGGTTAAAAAACCCTGGATCCTACCTTGGTCGCTCATACGTTGCATAATATCTCCAGTCATTTTAGTATCGAAGAAACTCATGGGCAGTTTCATCAATTTAATCAAAAAGTCAGTAAGAATGGAAATGTTTATTCTTGTACTAATGTGAAGTAAAATCCAGGAACGAATAAAATCTACACTCATTCTTCCCAAAAACAGCATGGTTTGTGCAAGAAGAATAATATAGATAAAATTTAAATTACGGGTATTAATGCCGATATCAACAATAGACTGGGTGAGAAAGGGGACAATTAACTGCAGTAAGCTTCCAACACCCAAGCCCACAAATAACTGGGCTACCAATTGTTTATACCGATAAAGATAGCGCAGCAAATAAGCCCAATTTAAACCATTATTTTTGTCTCCTTCTTGTGCATATAAATCGGGTGTGGGCGAAAGGGTAAGTACAATACCTTGTTTAACGTCATTATTTTGCCTACCCAGCCAGTATTTTACAAACTCTGATTGGTTATATTTAATTAATCCTTTGGCCGGATCAGCTACGTAATAGGTATTGTTTTTAATTCGGTATAATACTACAAAATGGTTTTGGTTCCAATGCAAAATAAGGGGCAGCTCTGTTTCTGCCAATTGGCTTAATGTTATTTTACTGCCAGTGGTTCTGAAGCCGATTTTCTCGGCGGCCTCACTTATGCCAAGTAGTGATACCCCTTCTTTATTGATACCCGAAATCTGTCTTAAACGCTGTAAACTGAAATTTTTGCCGTAATGCTTGGCCACCATACGTAAACAGCTGGGGCCACAGTCCATTTGGTCGAGTTGTTTATAAAAGGGGAAGGTTCTCAAAGAAATTATGATTTACTGAAAAATTAACTGAACTTTTATTTAAAAAAACATTTATCCGGTAATTCTTTTTACCACTTACAAATTACATTTTTTATTTACTTAATTTTTCAACGAAGTATTTTATAATTTCGGCATCGGTATCTTCATCGAACTTACGTGCAAACAGTTTATCTGATTGTTCTAGCCTATCCAAATCAGTTATGTCAAGTGTTTTTGGATACTGTGGCCCTGTTTTCCAATCAATCAATCTTAAATTGTTATTTTCTACCCGGTTTTTATAGGGTGAGTTTAATAATATAGTTTGAAAAAAAAGTTCATCGGGAATATTACAGTATTTAAAGAAATGGCAAAATCCCGGTGTTTTGTTGATAAAGTGAATGATGTACTCGGTACAGTCTGCTGTAAGCGTCCACCATTGTGAACCTCCATATATTGTATTTATGTTTTTGGGCCAATCTTTTTTCATTTTATTTTCTTTTTGGGCCAATCTCAGTTTATTCGTTTCCGCATATCCTAATTCATCAACAAACCAATAATAGTTTACCCGATCCAAGCCACCATTGCCGCTCCAATCGTTATAGTTCGGGAGCTCAAAAAAATCTATAAACTGTTGTCCTTTGTGCCCGTTAAGATATTGCTCAATTTGCTTATTGGTTTTTATTGGCAAATCCATTCCGCTATGTAATGAAAGGTAATCAAATTTTGTGTTATTAAAATTTAGGGCTTCTAATATCAAATTTAAAGTAGCCTCAACCATATTAAAACCACCCCAATTAACAACACTTCTCTTTTTAATGGCCTGCCAGTTTTTACTCTTTGTTATTTTATTCAGTTGTCTTGATGCAGATGACGCGTGCAAACGAGCATCCAAATGTACAAAGCAATAGTTTTGGTTTTCATAAGTGAGTGCATCGATCAAAAAGGCCAGTTGAGCAATACTTCGATGAGCGAGAATGAGATAAGCAATACGCATAATTCAAATATATTATTTCAGGACAAATACTTTATGTATGCATTTTGAATTCTTTCTAACCTTTCTTCAGTACGAACAAACATTTCTTGTACCAATCCTGGGGTTTCGTTGTGTGCAGCCGTGATATCCGAATAGCCAAAATCCTTTTGTTTGGAAATAAAAGGGCATAGTATCATTTTATGGCTCGTAAGTCCGGATAAGACGATATCAGCTGCATCATCTTTCTTAAATTTATACTTCAACATTTTTCGGAAAATGCTTTTGTATAATACTATAAATTGTGTAGACTGAAAGGGGTTCATCCACATGCGATTAATGGTTAATGGTAAGGCGTAGCCAAAATGACCTATGCCTCCTGAAAGAATTTCTACCCCTTGTTCATGTGCTTCTATTATATTAGTAAGCAGATATTCCTTTTCATAAGCTTTAGTAAATTCATGGTCATCTTCACAAATAATAATTACATCATCTTCGTTTTTAATGGCTAATTGAATTACTTTAATCATGCTTCGCCATAGGCCAATAGCCGCTATTTTATGTTGACATGCTTCTACAACTTGAATCGAAAATTCTGTTTTGCCTTTAAATTGCGCTATAATATGTTCTCTACGCTCATTGCGTTTAGGCAAATTAATGATATATGTAGGAATGGTTATGTTTTCTAATGCTCCGCTCATTTAAATTGTTTTATAGAAATGATTAGCTTTAACTAAATGAGATAAAACAATGCCGCTTTTTTCAAATATTTCGGTTACATAACCTTCCTTATTGTTAAATTCAGTAGCATCAGAGTATCCAAATTCTTTTTGGGTAGAGAGAAAAGGGTAAATAACAAATTTATTCACGGTTAATGAGCATATTTTTCTGTCAGCAGTATCTCCGATATTAAAATTGGCGTTAATAATTGTTTGATAAAACTTACTGAAAACAATCATAAATTGTGTGCCTGTAAATCGATCCACCCAAAACAGGTTCTCCGAAAGAGGTAACGCATCAAGAAACCAACTCACTCCGCCCAGTAAAACATCTGCTTCTTTTTCTTGAGCTTCTTTTATAGCATTCAATAGTTTGGTTATGCTGTAATCTTTGGTAAATTCATGGTCGTCTTCACATATCAAAATATATTCTTCTTGTTTCGGAGCTAGATTTTGTATGATATTTACAATCGTTTGCCATAAACCTAAAGCACCATTTGTATTTTCAATGGCTTTTACCAAGTTTATCTTGTATGCTTTTTCAGTTTCAAACTGCGAAATAATGTGAGATCTTCGTTCTATTCTCTTTTCTAAATTGATGACATAAGTTTTTATAGTTTTTTGCATTATTATAATCTTTGGTTAATTAATAATGATTTTTTTTCTTCGGTATAAACGATGAATTCTGGCATAATAACTTTTATATTTCATTTAATGGGACTAACGTTTTTAACCCGATTGAAGGTGTCATTAAAATAGGTTCATCTAGCAGTACGAAATATTACTTTAGTTTAATTATAATTCTTCACCACGTGATTAATTAATTAAATATTTTATATCCTCCAGTTTGTATGGTTCCGGTAGTTTATAGCCGTTTACCAATATGGTTGGTGTAAATGCAATTTCAGCCAGCTCGCACCATGCCTTTTGTCTTTCCGTTACCTTATTTATATCTCCATTAAAACTTACAGGGTATTGTTCAGCCCAAGTATCATATTTTTTTTGAGTTTGAGCATACCAATCACTTAAAGCATTTTCTACCAAAGCCATGTTGTTTGATTTGGCCAAGGCATTAATATGGCGAGCCATTTTTGTTTTTTCATCATCATCATGGTCTGCCGTAGTAAATATTATTTTCAACTGCAAATCATTACGTTGACGTAACCATTCATCTAATTGTTGATGAGCTTTTGCACAAGGACCGCAGAACGGATTGCTCACCATAGTGATAATATTTTCGGCAAGTGGGTTCCCCAGTATGATAGGCATTAAATCTTCCGGAACGGCATAATGCGGTTGGTTCTCTAAAGCTTGTATAAAGAGCTCACTATTATACTTGAATTTGTTTAATTGTTGTTTCAGGCTGCTTACTTGTGAAGCTTTACTAAAAAAAGGTTTGAGAAATGCCCAAGTTGCAATTGGCAGCACAAAGCAAAATAATAACAGAAAGAGGGTGTATGGTGTTAGATCTGCTTGCTTGAAGGTTATCAGGCCAAAGCCGATACTCGTTAAAAACTCTAGCCAAAGTAAAACCTGTATTGTACAACACAATATACACCAATTTTTTTGTCGGTACTGGTAGTTAATAGAGTAAACAGTATAAGGTAAGGTAAAAAGATTTATCCATGCCAATATTGTCAGGCTATTTGGGTTTATCACTAGTGTAAGCAGTGAACCCGCAAAATAAAAAAAACCAACTTCGCTCCAAGTTAACCAAGAAGTAACCTTGGCAGCTTCACTTTTCAAAATGGCATTACAATTGTTTTTACTATTTAAACCGCAAAGATTTTGTACTAAAGGGTTACTTGCATCAATACTCTGTATTAGCAATAATATACCAGTAGACAAACCTGTAAGTTTGAAAAATAACATTAAGGCATAACTCGGAACAAGAGTTTGATAGTTAACGTTAATAAGTACAGCAAGAATAGCGAGCAAAATAAGCAGGGGAGTTCTTGCATTGTCTAGCTTTTCTTTTAAATCGCTATTTTTATAATTGGCCTCTCCGCTTGCTTCATCGGCTTCAGCATATAGCCATGTGCCACTCCATTTTTTTAAAAAATCTACCTCAGTCATTGAAGCTTTCCTATTTTTCTCATCGCCATATAATACCTCGCCGTCAATAATGCTATATACCAAAATAAGATTACCACCATTTGTTTTAATGTGTGCTAAAAATGGATAATTCATGGTTTTCGAATCATAATTTTTGTAATCTGTTTGGTAAGCAGCATTAGCTACTTGCCATTCGGTTAAACAATCATCAACAGCCATGAGGCTCGGGTAATCCGGATGATTTGTTAAACATTGTTTAATGGTCGTTCCAGTTACCTTGACCTTTAGATTTTTAACCAACAGTTGCGTTACTGCTTCGACATTGCCTTGTTGCTTTTTAAAAGAAATCATATTTGATCAGTATTTTACAATTACCATTACAAATTGCAAATAATTGAACCCATTTTTTTCTTTTTTATTCCAACCCCCCTAAAATTTTATGCAAACCAGAAAACAACGACTAAATATTTCGTTGTTTTTTTTTTGAGGCTTAGAAAAATATCGGTTTTGTATTTACCTATGTTGATACTTGGTCTGGAACTTGTACTTATCGGACAAATTACCGATCAGTCAAGGTCCAATAATTAATAAGCTCTTGGTCATTAATGTTCCTGCAAAAGCTGATATGTTAAGCTCAAAGACTTAAATTAAGGAAATGACATAACTGTGTTTTTTTCTGGTCAGGAAATTTTCAGTTTCCGATAATTATTTTTTATTATTGTTATATAGTCATTTGATAAAACGCTCTTAAATTAACCTTTTGAATACTTTCACATGCATCGTTGTGGACGATGATCACTTTGCGACTGAACAGATCGCAGAATATATCTTGGAGATTCCTGCACTAAAACTTATTGATTGTTTTAACGATCCTCTTGAGGCAATAAAGAAGATTAAAAAAATCAATAAGCCTGTTGATTTTCTATTTACAGATGTGGAAATGCCGAATATGAGCGGCATTGAACTTGCGGGACATTTATATCAAAAATATAACAACCTTATCCTTGTAAGTTCGCACCTTAATTATGCCCTTACGGGGTATAGTATAAATGCAAGACAGTTTCTTGCAAAACCCTTTGATTTTAAGAAATTCAATTTTGTGATGAGAGAGATGATTGAGAAGTTTGTTAAGGAAAAACCGTTTATCATGGTAAAGTTGGGATCAAAGAACGAGGTCGTAAAAATCTATACGGAGAATATTATTGCAATTGAAGGGGCGTCAAACTATATCAAAATCCATACCCTAAGCAAAGTCTATGTTCCCTATTATAAATTATCTTCCATAGATGAGGATCTTAAAATGCATCCGGATTTTTTGCGTATAAACAGATCCATTATTATCTCCGCAAAGCATATTAAAAAAGTTGAGGGATACAAACTTACATTAAAAAATGGTTATGAGGTCTCCGTTAGCGATGCTTACAAGAACAAATTTGATTGGTTTTTGTCAGAAATGATAAGGAAATATTAAAATTTGCTGATGTTTGTCAGGATGAAATATAACTGGTGCTTTATCCTTGATTTTTTGTATTGTTGGAATATTATCGGTTAAGCCTTAATTACAATGCTTGCAATTCTATCTCAGTCATATTTAGCTGGCTGCCGATACAGCTTGTGATCTGCTCTCTTACATGCAAAATACGCTCGTTTTTCAGCAGCCTTAATGATTCTAAACAGACCCTTAGGCGGACCACTGAGCAATAAAGCTCTCGATTTCGCAATTCTCAACTTCTTTTTGTAAGTTTTATAATATAGTGTATCATCTGTAATCTGTTTCAAAAAAATACAGGTTATAGCCGCACATAACAATGAATGGCTTGTTTTTCGTAAAAAGTATCATTCTTGCCGCGAAGATAAATAATGATTAATTATCTTAAATTGCTCGAGCTTCAGCTGAATAGATCCAATCATCAGACCATCCCTTAATATTGGTGCTGTACAATTTGCATGATGAAGTACAATATCATTTGGCGGCATAAGCGAGTCAAACATATAATGAGACGTGGCCCAAAATTGTCTTGGTAAAACATCCCATTTAATGGCAATTTTGCTTTCCCTTAGAATCTGATTCATGGCAGACTGATCTGCAAATGGCATTTCTCCAAAATCATTTTGCAAAATAAGTTCATATAACAAGAGGGTGGCATCATTACATCTGATAGCGGTGAAGCCACAATTCACCTCTTTCCGAGGCCATCTTTCAGCTTGAAAAACAATGTCTTTACCGGCAATGGCAGAATAAATTAATTCAGAACAAATTCCATAAAATTGAATATCTATATCTGCCCAAATGATAATATCTCCTCGATTTTCCTTGATTTTTTCAATCAAAAAAATGATCTTGGTTCGGATAATTTGGTACCATCCTTTCGTTGCAAAATTTCCATCTCCTTCTCCTATTTTCCCAAAATACTCTATATGAACTTCCCAATCATCTTTAATACTGTTTTGAAAAATAGATTTCAGCTCTGCGACTTCATCTGTATAAAACGAATATATTTTTGTAATTTTTGACATTTCATGTTTCAATTAGGTACTTAGCTTTCTTTATGGCCGAAGCAATTATTTGGTGCATATCGTAATACTTATATTCGGCCAGTCGGCCGCCAAAAACAACATTGCGTTCCAGTCTTGCAAGCGCTAGGTACGATTTAACTTTTAAGTTGTTTTTTTTATCGTTAATTGGATAATAAGCTTCTTTTCCTGGGGCCCATTCTTCAGGATATTCTCTGGTAATTACAGTTTTTTTTTGTTTTCCGAATTCAAAATGTTTATGTTCAATGATGCGTGTATAATCCTTGTTTCTGTCAGTAGAATTGATCACGGCCACGCCCTGGAAGTTTGGGGTATCGAGTATTTCCTGTTCAAATCTTAAACTTCTATATTCCAGATGACCGAATTTATATTCATAGAATTCATCTATTTTTCCTGTATACACTATTGTTTTAGACATTTCTAACCATTTCGATTTGTCTTCAAAAAAATCAATATTAGTTCTGACTTCAATCCCTGACAGTAAGGCATCAATCAATTTATTATACCCTCCCTGAGGTATACCCTGATATTTATCGTCAAAGTAATTATTATCATAGGTATATCTGACTGGTAGCCTTTTAATTATTGAACAAGGAAGCTCTAATGCATTTCTGCCCCATTGCTTTTCAGTATAATGCTTTATGAACATTTCATAAACGTCTGTACCTACCATGCAGATGGCTTGTTCCTCTAAATTCTTGGGTTTGGAAATCCCGGTTTTTTTAATCTGGTCAGATATCATCTTTCTGGTTTCAGAAGGAGTAGTCAGTTTCCATAACTGGTAGAAAGTATTCATATTAAATGGCAAATTGTATAATTTGCCGTTGAAATCAGCGAGCGGTGAATAAATGAAGTGATTAAATTTTACAAATGAATTAACATAGTCCCATATCTGCTTATCATTGGTATGAAAGATGTGCGGTCCATACTTGTGAACATTAATCCCGGCAATCTCCTCACAGTAAAGATTACCTCCAGCTTGCGCCCGTTTATCAATAACTAAGCATCTTTTACCCATATTAGTCATTTCACGTGCAAAAACGGCCCCGTACAATCCGGCGCCCACTATCAAGAAGTCATATTGAGCTTTCATAACTAACCTGCCTCCTTTTTCTTTTGTATTACTTGCTTAAAAAATTTGATCAGTCCTTCTACGTGGTAATCGAAGCTGAATGTCATTCTGATCTTATGCATGTTTTTATTTAGCTTAGTTATTAGCCTCTTGTTATGAAGCTGTTGTATCAAATCATCACATGAATCAAAAAAAATACCGACATTTTTCGAATGTAAATAATTTCTTGCAGCTACAACATGCCCCTGGTTTCTCAATTGGATAATAGGAAGTCCGGCGGCCGCATATGTACTAATACGACATGGGAGATTCAGATCGTCCCAGCCTGCCGCCGTGAGGTTTCCGTTATTCTTACTTGGGATACAATGAAGCCAGGCGGCATTATATCTTGATAATTCTTTAGCCCAATCTTTTGCTTGACAGAATGAATGTATATGAAAATGATTAGGCGCAAGTTTGAGAGCCTCATCATGAAATGGTGTACTATTTCCTAGATAAGCATGAATGTGGATATTCGAAGATGCCAATTTTTGGATCATCTCAAGCGAGATTCCAATCATTCTTCCTACAACAACAGTATGTATACAACCATCTGATTCAGATAACTTTGGTGTAAGCTGTTTCATAAAATAGTCTGCTTTAGCTAAATCTCCATCAAGAATATACTTTAAGTCATCCTCTCCAAATGGAATAAATTGACTATACCACGCCTCTGCTTCAGGATTAATGAAAATTTTCCCGTCCGAATGTTGATATAATTGGATCAATTTATCCCATTTCCCCTTAAGTACAGCAACCGAAGGTCCTTCTTTGAAATGCCAAACAAATGGTATATTCAACTTACTTACCAGTATCTCATGCGCAAGATTTATAGCGCCATGGTTTAATTGTGCATAAATAATATCGGGCTCAATTTCTTTCACCTTTTGTCGCCAATTGGCATAAGGAATATTAATAATATTACCGAATGGTAAGGGACCTGTGTTGGCCCAAGAGGCGAGGTCACTTGCCCAAAGACCATATAACTCACATTCTCGATCTTCAAATGCAAGAATTCGATCATGGTTATAACTAAGTTCACCAACCATTAAGATTTTTAGGTGCTTTGGAGTCGTACACTTAGGGGTTCTAAAGTTCTTATATTGTTCAATCTCATCAATCAATTTACCACGCCCTAAATCCATCTTCAAAGGACTTTCCACACCGTAATAATGTTTATATTTATGTAAACTTCCACCATATAACTCCTCAATCATCTTATGGCGCTGAAAAGGATGGATACTCCAGTTACAGGTGATTTCTTTTACATGAAAAATTTTGCCGAGACTGGAAATTTTTCGCCAAAACATATCAGCTAAATTCGCGGTAACTAAGGTTGCTCGTACAAGCCATCTCTCAGTTGTATTTTTGTGTGCAGCTTGAACAAGCTGAATGCCCAATTTATTGAATATACCATTTGCTTGCTCATTTTCGACACGCTGACCACCAAAGGAATCAATAATTTCAGATTTGGCTCTCGTATAAATAAAAATTGGTTGCTCTATGTTGCGAAAAGCGTTGGCTATTAGTTCCAGATGATTATTGTAATAGTAGTCGTCAGATGGTAAATAGGCTATGTAATCGTTTTTTGCTTTATCCAATCCTTGATTCAAGGAGAATCCGAGGCCTCTATTTTTTAAATTTTTTATATACGTAACCTGTTGATGATTCAAAAATTCGGATATAAATATTTCTGTATCGTCGGTACTACCATCATTGATAATAATTAATTCCCAGTTTTTATAAGTTTGTGAGAAAAGACTGATTATTGCCCTGCGAATATAATGACACTGATTATAGGTTGGCATAATAACAGAAATACCAAACGATTTTTTGTCAAAAATTACCTGATCTTCAGTATGTAACTTCTGCTGATCACTTATATCTTCAATCTTAACCGGATGATACAATAAATGCTGTTTTATCTTTTCTTTTCCAATTGGAGATTTAAATCGAACTGTCCCCTCGACTAAGCTTCCAAATAGATTGGTGGTATCCGACCTGTAAAATCTATTTATACAGCCTGGCAAAACATATTGTCCCTCTCCGCCGAAGTCATTAATCAAGAAACCATTTTCTTTTAACAATGTTGGCAGCAAAACCTCGTCGTGTCCCGACCAACCATTAGATAATGCTTGGTGAAAAAAATTAAGCGCACGATTAGAAATTCTAAAAATGGGATTAAATGATCTGATCTTCGACTGATTTCTAACAACATATTCAGGGTGAGATAGCGTATCCCAGCCTTGCCAATCCGGTTCAGATTCATAATCCTTAATATTGCATGTAATAAAATCTGATGAAATATTATTATCTGTGAAAAAATTAAAGAAATGCTCCCATGGTGCGTTGTAGTAAACATCGTCTTCAATATACCAATAATAATCATGATTATTATTTTGTAAATAAAACATTAATAAAGGGAAATGGTTACCTCCTTTTAACTGTGTAGACTTATAGCTCAATGAAGGCAATATAGAATCGTCATATATAAAAGGGTTTTTCTTAACGATGTCCTCCTGTAGAGCCTCCGCTTTTTCGTGGATGAGGAGCTTTAATTCAGCGTTTATACTATTTGCAGCCTTTTGCAATTTTTTGTATTCATTTAAGCAGGACTTAACATTTTTATGAGTAAGATACACAATACATTGAGCCTGGCTTTTAATATTTATTCTATTCGAAGGGGCGCAAACATTTGCATAGAAATTTGATGTGCCTAAAAGTTCTCTATCAATTAAATCTAGAAGTTCGGACTGTTTTATTGAATCGAATTTGCCGGCAAACAGTGATTTGCTTTTTCCTAATTTACGGTGATCTTTAATTTTTAATACCTTAGTATACAAATAGGGGATATCCCACTCAACAAACCTAAGATGGTTATTCACCAGATTGTCTAATATAAAAGCCTCTCCACAATTAAGAAACAACGTTTGAAAAAAACTTTCATAAGGAATACTTACCGTCCTGAAGTAGGCGACAAAATCAGGATTAAACTCTAGAAACTGAAATATAAATACTGCTACATTGGTCGGAAACGATAACCATAATGAGCCTCCAAAAATCTCAATAGATTCATTGACCGATTCAAAATTTGGGAAACGAAGTATTCCCCCATCCTGCCATCTTTGATGGGGAAGTTTGAAGTACTCCAGAAAAATGGCTTTGGGGTTCTCAGTAAAAAATGAGTAAATATAAGATGTGGATTTGATTGGATAATCTCGTCCTCCTACCAATACAATCCGTTTACAATCCGTCAAATTTTTTATGATATATTCTAATCCGTTTAAGATTGCCTCAATAATGGCAAAGCTTCCCCATGCCGAAGGTGCTCGTTCTGAGACAAAATATATATCCGACCGACCAACAAAAAAACGTTGAAACTCATCTGAATTTACCCGGCTGTCAATATGAATCACAAACGATGCATTCCTATCTTGAAGTGAAGAAACCAGCCGATCTAAATGCCCCGGATTATTATGGGCTATTATTAGGTAAACAATTTTCATACTTTCTCTTCTTAATTGCTGTTTCGCATCTTCTATTTATGGAATTATAAACGGTCTATCGGTAAAGGACAACTCTTGGAGGAAGTCTCAACATTTACGTGAGCGCCTTTTTTAGCACAATTGTATACCCCAATCTTGATTCTTAACTCACCCAGATTATTTTAATATTAAACACTATATCTAAATGCGACGTGCGAGCAGTTTTTGTCGTAAGCATCCCAGATTGTTCGAAAGAAAAGTCAAGTGTTTTAATCAGTTGAACTGACCTAAAGAAATCTTTCTCATATTATACGAGAGTTTGAACTTATCAGAATGTATCGTGAATGATGTTATAGAAAGCTTTAAACTTTTAACTGAAAGGAATAAAACATTAACAACGTTTGGCTTTTTTTTAAGCAAATTTATCATAAGAAGAGAGGTTCGTATATTTAGTAGTTCAATATTAACGAATAATATATCCTTTAATATGAATAGAATTACCCAAATATACTAAAATCTAAGAAACTGTATAAGAGCGGATGAATAAAATATTTATGATCATATATTATAGTTTTATAAAAGCTGCGGTAATGTATTGAATGTGTTTTTTTTTTAGCGAAGCAGTTTTGGTGCTACGGTATAGGTTTGTTCCTGCCATCAATTGCAAAGTCTTGGTTCGTTTCTCGTCATTGAGTTTCCACTGATGATCCTTAAGTTTAATTGGCAAGAACTTTCAAAGGGTGGAGGCGTTGAAAGATTTTCAAAAACCTTTCTCTGAACGTTTTTTATATAATTCCTTAGGTTTTAGGAAAGCAGGTTTGGTGCTACTATCTAAGCTGGTTCCCGCTTTTCATTTCTCCCGACTTTACCTCGGGATCCATTTCATCCGATAGCTATCGGATCGGGTTTATTCTGCAGGGCTTTCCGGGATTTTAAACGGCCGGGTGCAGAGAAATCCTTGAAGCCTGAAGGGGAGCGGCCCGCCCCTAAACACGCTTTTGTTCAAAAAGTTTTGCCCTATGCTATATTTTTTCTTGCTGGAAACCATTGAGTTACCATAATCCTTTGGTTTATCTGTTAAAAATCTTTGCGGAAGCGTTAATTTTTTCTACTTTTGCATCCCGCTTCGGAGGAAGGGATTAGGTTGAAATGATGGCACAGGGATAGGGAGAGCGGTATTTATTTTAAAATAAATATTGCGGGAGAAGAAAAGATTGCTACCTTTGCAGCCCTGATCGGAAGAACGGGGAGCCGGTTTAAAGACGGCATATTGAAAAGCGAAGAGGGAAAAAAGGAGACAAAAAAATAAAATTTATTTTATTTGGAAGTTAGAAAAAGTTCCTTACCTTTGCACTCCCAACCGAAAGGAAGTGGGGAAATCGGAACGGCGGATGCCGGAAAGATAACAG
>Ga0163161_10001484_pt1 | contig 17326 bp, 10 predicted proteins | sample S45metaG_FD_129847 | JGI IMG/M metagenome (GOLD analysis project Ga0163161, IMG submission 129847) | Switchgrass rhizosphere microbial communities from Kellogg Biological Station, Michigan, USA - S4-5 metaG | ecosystem: Host-associated > Plants > Roots > Rhizosphere > Soil | place: USA... | reverse complement strand
TGTCCCATTTTTTTTCGGCATGGAAAACCTGAATCTTTATCAGTTCGGTGGCTTTACTGATGTCTAATGTTGGGTATTTCGCCTGTGCAGCAGCAACCAGTGAATCTACATTTGCATTGGATTTTCGAAGTCCGGGATAAATGTTTTCCTCCAGAACAACGGCGCTTAGGATTTCATTTGATTTTCCTTTTCCCAGAACGGCGTCTACTTTTTCAGGATCTTTCAGCATCAGCTCAAATCCCTTGCTTTGGCTGCTTTTGGTGTATTTGCTCACAAAATCCAGGTTCTCTTTGGTATACAGGTCTTTTTGTGTGGCCATGTAAGCGCTGGCAAACTTTTCGGAGTTTTCCTCATCATAGGCGGCCTCGGCACTAATTGCCAACTGTTTCAGTATCTCTGGAGCAACATTTCCTGACTCGCTTTTTTTCAGTAGCGTATAATATTGGGTTTCTGGGTTCAGTGCCATCTTCGCTTTGGCGATAAATTCATCTGCCTCACCGCCGCCCACAATACGGTGTACAAGCTTGCCCTGCGGAGAAAAGATCAGAAAGGTAGGATAGGCATTTATCTTGAACTCTTTGCTCATCGATTGGGCATCCGCATACCAGCTTTTAACTTCTTCGCTGTCATTTTTGGTCTGATCGAACTGTACCTTAACATTTACAAAGTTTTTGTTGAAGAATTCCCCAACCTTTTCCTGCGGAAAAATGGTACTGGCCATGTATTTGCAAGGGCCGCACCAGGTTGTAAAGCAATCTACCAAAAGGTATTTGTTCTCTTTTTTAGCTTTATCTTTTACCTGCTGCCAGGAAAGCCCGTGTTCAAAATGTGTGCCTTTAACCTGTGCTGAACCAATAAAAGGCAGCAACAGGAATATTAAAAATAATTTTTTCATACAGTTTGTTTTCTATGAGTTTCTTCGGATGATTACATTTTAACGGGATAATTCTATCATGGTTGAAAGTTGCCTAACGGCAACCTCATTTGGCCAAAGCAATCCCAGCTCCTTGAAACGTATTTTACCATTGCCATCAATAATAAACTTTGCGGGGATTCCTGAGACGCCAAATGACGATACAGCAGGGTTCTTTTTTGTAACGGAATCTTTAGTATCCATATACAATGGTAAATCCAGGTTATGCGTTAACAAATAGTTCACCGCATCAGGCTTGGGGTTTGGAACCGTTTCCCAGGTGTGTATAAACAAAAATTTCACCGTCGGGTCGTTTTTATATTTATTAACCATCATTTGCATCGCTGGAAGCGACTTTTTACAGGGTCCGCACCAGGTTGCCCAAAAGTCGAGAACAATGGTTTTTCCCTTAAAGTCTGACAAGGATACTTCTTTACCATTTATGTCTTTGACTTTAAATTCAGGTGCCTGCTCCGTTATCATTTTGGCTGCTATTTCTGCTTTATATTTGTCGTTAAACTGCTTGGTTAAAGTAGCGAGGTAAGCGTTTGTATCTTTCCCCGGATGCACATTTATATAGGCCTTTTTAAGCTCATTTTTAAAATCATCATCGGCCAGGCCTAACAAAACTGCTTTTTCCAGCTCTGGGAGCGCTTCGTGGTACCTGCCTGTTTTGCTCATCAAATAATAATACTGTGCAGTCAATCCTGCACTTTTTTTGTTAGCCTGCTCATAGCACTCTTTTATAGCAGCGAAAGCTTTCTCATGATCTCCCAATTTATCCGCCACCTGACTATATAGCTGTAATAAATACAACCGCTCTTCTTTTGCGTTTGTTGAGTTGTTTAATTCTTGCTTAACCAAAGTTTCAGCTGCTTTCAAATCATAAGCCATTAAACCGGTAGTAACATTTTCAACATACATAATTCTTGCAGTTTCCTGGATCTGGTTAAAATAATATAAAGCCTTCTCAGAATTTTTTGCTACTATAAAATTATCTACGAGTATAGCTCTGTATTGGTCAAAGCTTTCGTTTGGATGGGCTTTGACAAGGCGATTAACAATGGCTTCTTTTTTTGAAAGATCAATAAAGATCTTCAGAGAATCGAGACTTGCCTTATAAGCAGGCTGTGCCTGCTGAGTAAATGCAGACTTTCCTATAGCCAGGATTGCAATGAGCAGGACTATTTTTTTCATGATCGTGTATGTTAAAAATTAATATAATTCAATTGGGTGTTTACAGGTTATCTCTGGCAGGAGCAATTTGTATAATTTCACCAAAGCCGGTAAATTTCTTGGTATAGGTACCATTACTAAATTCCCCCTGACCGTTGATGCTGAAATAGTAAACTTCACCCGCTGCACCATTATTAACACCGATCACCAATTGTTTACTGGTGTTACGCAACATCTCAATATCCTTGATTACGTATCCTGATGGGAAAGTGTAAATCAGACGTGCAGCGTTTGCAATCATATCGTACAGATAAACCTTGTTGCCAACGGTATAATACAGTTGTTTTAAAATTGATGAAGTTGCGAAATTAGTTGCGCTTCCTATTTCCTGACTGTTTGTCATTTTTTGATTAACTCCAGGGAAACTGTTGTCTGAGTCGCCTGTTAACGACATCAGGTAACGACCATTATTGTCTTCCATGATGTAATACCACTCAATTCCTTCCTGGGATAACGTTGTTACACCACGATCATAGGCAATCATTTTCTTACCTACATTTGCCATATCGAAAGGTCTCGATGGTGTTGCAGGCGATTGCTCCAGGACTCTTGTCAAAATTCCCATCTGCATAAAACTCATCGTTGCATTATTGTAAAAATAAGTGGTGTTAAAATTGCCGGGGAAAACACCTGGAAATAAATCATAATTGCCGGGGATGCGTTGTGATAAAGGTTTCAGATTTTCTGAGTTTGTTCCTGAAACACCAACATACAAACTACCGTCTGCAACGATATACTGTTCAAATTTTGAGGTATTCATGATAAATGCCGGTGCAGTTTTAAATGGAAGCGGTGTTGCCAATCCTGGAAGTATCGAACTTCTATCACCAAGTTCTAACCAATCGTTCATGTTAAAGCGATACACATTTTGATCAGTGAAATAATAAAAGAAACCACCTTTGGCAAAATTATATAAAGCCATTGGTTTTCCCGGATAGGTTTTATTATTGGCTACTTCCATAGGGTTGTCAAAAATCACATCATCCGTCCGGATTAAAGAAGCTTTGCCTTTTCCATCCTTGCTGCTGAGAACATACCAGCCATCCGGATAAACACCATTGACTGTAATGGTATAACGCTTCAGCGTGTAAATACCATTCTTATTACTCGTTACTCTGTAAATTATGGAATAAGTACCTGGACTTAAGGTTACTTTAATGCGTAGATTTTTAGTTTTAGCAATTGTTGTGGAATCAATTGTCCAGCTATAGGTAAATGAATCACCTTCTGGCATTGTTTGGGACAAAGTTGGGGCGATGATCAGCGAATCCAATTGAGGAACCGTAAAAGCGGTTATAGCATCTGTAATCTTAATGTCGTTGATTTGATCATATTTAAACAATTGATTGTCTTTTTTGCAGGCAGCGAAAGCCAGCATGATTACAATAAAAACCGGACTGAGTTTTAAAAAGTATTTTAAATGCATAATATTTTAAATTAAGGAAACGATATCTGTTGACCGTTCTCATCTAACAATGGACCATTTGCAGCTTCATAAGCGGCCAGTGCATTCCTTAGGGTAACCGGAAAGTTCAATACACCGTCAGAACCAATCTTGTCGTAAGAAAAATCGGTTACACCCAATGTCTTCACCATGAACTTGTATTTTACGGCACTGAACTCCCCGAAATCCGCCTGGAGATAGATCCAATAACCTGGCTCAATGTATTGGCCGGTTACATCAATCTTTAAGTATCGGAAGTTTTCTTCCGTAATGTCGTTAATACCAGGTGTCTGGCCAAGGGTACCTAGGGTAAAGTCTTTTGTTTCTGCTGGCTCAAGTACAATCCTATACACATTGCTGGCCATTCCGGTAGAATTAATCAATATTAACGGATAATTAAATGTGGATGCTCCCGGCGGAATGGTGAATTCTTTCAACTCAAAATCTACACCTGCAGTCGCGGTTGTTCCCTGAGCCGTTTTCAGCAATACCGTACGCGGTTTATCGGATAACTTCCCGGTGATGCGCATGGGTATAAATAAGGTATCTCTTTGCTTTTGAGTAGCTTGCAAGGCAAATGAGTAGCTTCTTACTGCGGTGGTATGCAAAAGTTCGTAAGTGTAGGCAAAGAAACTGATGCCATCCTTTCCTTGATAGGTCTCAACTGCTTCTTTCTTGCATGAAAAAAGACAGACTACTATCATTATATATAATAAGTATTTCATAATACGAGTTTGATTAGTTTCCATAATTCGGATTAAATTGAAGTTCGCTATCTGGAATCGGGAGTTTGTAGTCCGCTGGTGTCATATTGATGTTGCGGAATTGCATTCTTAGTGCTTTAATACGCTTATAGTAAAAAAACAACTGGCCTTCTGCATAAAATTCTTTCTGGTATTCCTTTGTGATTGCAGCTGTAAGATCGGTGGCTGTGAGCGTTGTTGCCAGATTGGAAAGTCCCCTGTTTTGGCGCACCGTATTTAAATACCCCACGCCTGTAGCTGGTGTTTCTGCAGTTTCAGCCAGGATGTAATACATTTCTGAAAGACGTATACCCGGTACATACTGATCTAATAAATTATCGGTAATTGTAGTGGTTGCGGTAGAGGCTTGCCAGAACTTAGATGGGAACAAGCCTCCTCCATCCTGCTCTAAACGGTAAACGAACCTGATGTCTGTACCACCCCCGGATGAAGTTTCGTACAAAGTAGCAAAGTTAGCAGGGGTACGCGTAAGGGTTTGATCTAAAGTACCTCTAAATCTGAAGTAACGCTGTACAGTTGGCAATATATCTCTAACCCGGATCATAAATACCTGCTCATTGAAATATAGGCGGTCGCGTACCACCAATCCTGAGCTAATGGCACCGGCCGCAGCCTGGGTTACGAATGCATACTTACCTGAGCTGATTACTACATTTGCAGCAGTAGCAGCACCCGATTTATCACCACTGTATAATCTTATTCTTGCTTCCAGTGCTTTTACACCGTAATAATTCAATTTATTCCGTCTGCTCCTCAAATCGCTGGTTACGATCGGGTCAACAGTCAGCAACAGATCTGCAGCCTCTTTCAAATCGGCTAAAGCAAATTTAACCACGTCAGCGGTTGTAGCAGGTATAATTGCGTTTTCGTTTACATCTTTTTTGTAAGGGATGGCTTTTAAATTAGCACCAGCAGTATATTCAGGGCCGAACATCCGTAATAAATCAAAATGTATAAATGCCCTTATGGCTAAGGCTTCACCGCGCAGCTGTGCATATGAATTATTGGTTAGTACAGAACGGTTTGTTTCTGTATTTGCAATTATTTTATTTGCTGCAGCAATTGCACTGTAACTGGAAGACCAGATGGCATTGGTGTATCCTGCTACTTCTGTTGAAGCATAGTTTAAGAGTTGTGTTTGTTGCAGCGAAATACCTGCGCTGGTACTAAGTGTTGAATAATTTTGTGCCAGGGCAGAAACGAAGCCCATAGAAAGGTTATCTCCATAGAGATTGCTGCCAGCCAACTGGCCGTATACACCTGATAAAGCCTGTTGAAAACCAGCTTCTGAAGTAAACAGCTGTTCTTCAGATAGACTCGTTTTGGGCTGTACATCCAAAAATTTCTTACAACCGGAAAACATCGCACCTATTGCCAGAATTCCTATAATTAATATTGTTCTTTTCATTGGGATATGAATTTATCTTTTGAATTTAAAATCTTGCACTCAAACCAAATGTATATTCTCTGGCAAAAGGATTATCTGTACCACGTTCAATTTCAATGGAGCTAAAGGTGCCCAGGTTATTCGTAGTGGCACTAACACTTAGGTTTTGTAAGCCTAATTTTTTTACCAATGCGGTTTTGAACTGATAACTCAAATTAATTGAGCTGAGCTGAATGTTGTTATCACGCTGAACAAAGCGCGAAGTAAGCTTCGTTGGTGTCGGGGAGGTTGTAATTCTACGGTATGGGCTCAAACTTCCAGGTCCCGTCCAACCCAGGTCATACGCTCTTCGGTCTACGTTGTTGCGTGCATCAACGGCCTCTACCCGGTTTAATAACGTAGTGTTATACAGATCAGCACCATAATTATAATTGAAGCTAAAATTTAAGGCAAAACCTGCATATAGGAAGTTTGAATTGATGGCACCTGTCCACTTGGGGCGGGTATCGCCAACATAGGTCTTATCATTAACGTCCCACACAAATGTTGGGGTACCATCTGCTTTCAGGTAAACTTCCTGGCCGGTAACCGGGTCAATGCCTAGTGACCTCACCGCATAGATGGCCGTGGTCGACTGACCTTCAATGAACTGTGCATTTTCGGAAGTCTGATCGGCGTTATTCTTATTTAATGCGGCGTTGAAGGCTTTAAGTTTACCAGAAAGTTCTTTTAACACAGATTTGTTAGTAGCGGCGTTTACAGAAACATTCCATTTTAAGCCTTTACGAGGGTCAGATAGTATGGTATAACCGAGGTCAAACTGTAATCCCTTATTCTGAATCTTACCTAAATTTTCGGTATACGAAGGGAAACCTGTACTAGGTGCCAGCGAAACTGTAGTCAGCGCATTCTGAGTTACCTCATTATAAAATTCTGCGTTAAAAGTCAAACGGTTGTCCAGAAATGATGAAGCAATACCAATGTTCGACTTCAATACTTGCTGCCAGCTCAGGTTGGGGTTGCCAAGCGCGCCGGGAAAAGCCCCTACTTCGCCAAAATAACCAGTTGATGTGCCTAAATTGTACCTGAATTGTGCGGCGTAAGGATCTTGTACAGATGTACCTGTAGAACCGTAACTACCGCGGATCCTCAACAAGTTAATTGTTCTGCTATCCTTAAGGAATTGTTCATTATGTATGTTCCATCCTAAACCTGCAGACCAAAAATTACCAAATTTATTATTTTCACCATAAGCAGAAGAGCCATCTCTGGTATAGGTAAAATCGGTAAAATACCGGTTATCATAAGAGTAGTTTGCACTTCCTGTGTAGGAAAGATTATTAATTGTACTTTCAGTTCCGGTAGGCCTGCTGTTTAAATATTGCGCAGCAAACAAGATATTGTCCAAACGATCGAAAGGGAAACCCTGTGTTGATACGTTATATGAATTTAAGCTTGTACTGGCAAGCCTGAATCCTGCATATACAGTAATGCCATGCTTTCCAAAATTCTTGTTGTAGTTCACAGAACCTGTTCCGTCCATGGTAAAGGCATCACTGTTGTCTTTCGAATAGGAACCTCGTGCACTTAAATCTGCTATACCATCGAACCGGCTATCTAATGCCGAATAGAAATTATCTATAGTTCCGTTCACTTTTGTAATTCCAAGTGCACCATTAAACCATAATGATTTACTAAAGTCGTAACGTACAGTGGTATTGTTTCTTAAATTAAAGTTTTTATTTCTGTTGTTAATGGTATTATAATTAATATCCATTAACGGGTTTAAGACAACAGAACCTGCTACTCCGAAGCCCAAATTGATGTTTTCCAAGTACTTGTTTATATTACCATTTTCATCGTAAGGCTTCCAGTATGGATTCAGATCCAGGTACTGACTAAATTCCCCATAAGGCGATTCATTAGAAATTACCTGGGTTGCAATCGTATTGTTTTGGAACGTTAATTTATTGGTTTTATAACTCAGCGTAAAACTTCCTGAATAATTTTTCCTGTCCTGTTCCTTCATTACGCCCTGTAACAGATTTCCGCTGAAAGTAAGGTTGAAAGTTAAAGACTGGTCACCACCACGTAATGACAGGTTGGTTCTGTTGTTGATTCCTGTTTGAACGGGAATAGATTTCCAATCCGTATTAACACCGCTCACTACTGCTTTATATCGTTCGGCATTAATGGCTTGCCCCCTATAACTGTTGAGAAAACCGACACGACGTTCGAAATCCAATTTTTCTTCTGCATTCAGCATATGGTAAACAGAAAGATCAGGGGATGATAAAGTGAAGTTATTGGTGATGGAAACTTCTACTTTTCCTCTTGGTGGCAGGATCGTTGTAACTACCATCACACCATTACCTCCACGAGAACCATACATTGCAGTGGCCGAAGCATCCTTTAATAAAGTTACTGAGGCAATCTGATTCATGTCCAAGTCTACAATTGCCTGTAAAGAAACCTGAAATCCATCAAGAATGAATAATGGCGTATTTGGGTTTCCAACAAGCTCCGAACCGAGGGTTGGATAAGACGTTTGCCCACGCATGGTCACTTCCGGAAGCGCGTTGATATTCCCGCCGATCTTGTTGTTGGGGATCATTCTGAAAGATGGATCAAGGGCAGCAATGCCGGCAAAAATATTTACCGGACTCACCGCCTTAAGCTCAGCAGCAGTTATGGTTTTGGCAGCCCCGGTGTAGGTACTTACCTTCCTGTCAACCATCCCAGTAATCACCGTCTCATTTAGCGTAACCTGATTCTCCTCCATGTAAATGGTATAATTCGAATTAGGTGAGATGGGTACATCAACGGTTTTATAACCTATAAATCTGAACTCCAAAGACGTTGCACCCTGTGGTATGCTGATGGTAAACTTTCCATTCTTATCCGTCTGAACCGCAGACTTTGTTCCCTTGATTGACACTGTAACCCCTGGGATGGGCTTGCGTTCTTTGGCATCGCCTACAAAACCGGAAATAATTTCCTGCCTGGCCAGTTCACTTGCTTTGATGACCACAGTTTTGTTACGGATAACAAAATCCAGGTTTTGCGCTGCAAAAATCTGGTTAAGTACAGCAGACAATTCTGCATCTTTAACATTGATGGTTACTGGTGACGAATTCTCCAACAAATTGTCCGTATAAAAAAAATTGTACCCTGTCTGTTGATTAAGCTCTTTGAAAACAGATCGGAGTGAAGCATTCGACTTAGTTAAAGTCACTTTTTGGGCAAAGCTCGACGCACTCACCTGCAAAAAGCACGCTATTATAATTACGATGGTTAAGCGCATAGTTAGCAATAATTTAAGGTACAGCCGTTTAGGCATACCAAATTTCCTTGAATTTTGATACATTAGTAGTCGGTTTGGTTAAGCAGCCTCTTTTGCGTTGGACCGTACGGAGGACTGCGGTTATTAGTTTGATTTTTAATTGAATGTTCCAAACTTTTGCCAGGTCCTGATGGCTAATCGGGGCCTGGTTTCGTTTAACATGTCTTGAGTTAGTGTAATCTTCTTTTCATCTGGTTGGTTTAGGTTAGTATTCTATTAATAGTTTAGTTTGTTTATTTTGATACATATACGGTTCGTCCTTTTAAATCGAAACGAGCTTCCCCTGTTGACTCAACGATTTCAAGTACTTTTGACAGTTTATCAAATCTTGAAACTTTGCCGCTGAAACGCTGGGTGGTTTTTTCACCAACGTAAACAACCTCCAAATTATACCATCGACTGATCATTTTCATGATTGTTTCGATGTTTTCACTTTCGATTACAAATTCATTATTTTTCCAGGCAACAGCCAGGTCGGTATCCGTTTCACTAATCTTTATTTTGCCAGCGGATATCTTTGCTTGTTGCCCTGGTCTTAGCAATTTGTAGTTACCTGATGCTGAGAGCTTCACGCTTCCTTCCAGTAAGGTGGTTTTTTCCACTTCATCATCGGCATAGCTGCTGATGTTAAAATGAGTTCCTAATACTTCTACTTCCTGCCGATTTGTCTTTACAATAAATGGATGTTGCTTATCCTTAGCCACTTCAAAATATCCTTCACCACTAAGGGTAACTACCCGTTTTCCGTTTTCAATGAGGGAGGTGGTATAGGTGAGGCTGGAAGCGGCATTTAAATATACAAGCGTACCATCGGGCAACCGCACCTGATAGGTTTCGCCGCGGGCCGTAGACAAGGTATTGGAAGCATTTGGATCCGAAACCTTTTCACTAACCTGGTACACCAGTTTGCCCTCGCCTGATTTAGTGATGACTATTCCTGATTCCCTCCCTATTTCACCTTTAGACGCATTTGCTAAGCTGATTTTTTTGCCATTTGCCAGAGTAAGTGTAGCACCATAGCCCCCTGACTTGAGATCATACAAAGTAACTTTGGGAACGGTGGCAACCTTTTCTGATTGATTATTGAAGAAATAAACACCGATATATACTACTGCCAAAACAGCGGCAACAGCAGCGATTTGTAACCAGAGTTTAAGTGTTTTATTTTTACCTTCAGGTACGGTTTGTGCTGATTCATGAATCTGAACGAACAGATCCCGGTCTACCTTAGCCAGTACCTCGGCAATGGCAGGATCATTTTCATAACGTTCGTCCTCAATTTCTAAGGCACCGATAATGAGATCTTTCAACACTTCCTGATCTTCATCAAGTTGAAAATAACTCATCAGACGCTGTGTTTCTTCAAGACTACAGCTATTATTAAGGTATTTTTTGAAGAGAATATGGAGTTGATCGGATGGCTTCAAGGTTCAATTTTTACAGCTAATACGGAGCTAAGCAAAAATATCCTTAGTCAGTTAATAAAAAATTAACAATTAATTTCCAAAATTAACGATCAGGATCAAAAGCCTTTGAATAAAATACCCAAAACTATCGAAATGGTAAGTGTTGGAGAATTTCTAAAATACGTTTTAAGAAACCTATTGGCTTGCAGCATGTGGCTACTGATGGTTTTGGCACTAATGCCCATAATCTCCTCTACTTCTTTATAAGATTTACCTTCTAATTTGCAGAGTGTAAATACCATTTTACGCTGAGGGGGCATCAGGTTTATAGCGTTCTGCAATTTTTGAGCATCTTCTTTACTTAGCATATCTTCTTCAACATGAAGATAAAGCTCTGAACTTGAAGCAACTATTTTGGTCAGTAAACGTTTGTCTTTTGCCACTTTCCGAAAATAATCATGTACCAGGTTCTCCGCTATACGGAAGAGGTAAGATTTAAAAGACTTTTCGGGATCAATCTGTGTTCGTACTTCCCATATTTTAAAAAAAAGCTCCTGCAGCATTTCTTTTACCAGGTCGTCAGATTTGAGAAGTTTGAATAAATTTCCGGCAATCCGGAATTTATAGTTATTGTATAGTATTTCAAATGCACGCTCATCACCGTTTTTCAATTGAAGCAATAAAGACTTTTCATCAGTGTGATTAATGTTGACCATTCGTCCGACAAATATACATTAACTTAAAAAGACAAGGTAATAATAATTTCGGGGAAACACCACTGGTATATATTTCAATGAATACTTACAGGATATTTAATTGCCAGGGTCTTGGTAGTTAAAGTTTTCTCATAAGAGGTGGATTGGTTATTGGAACTAAACCCAGGCTTAATTCCTTTAAGCTAACGGTCTGAAGTGGATAGACCACCTAGCTTTTATACAGTTGGATTAGAGTCTGTTTAATTTTATTATAAATTATTAGTATGTCAGTCTGAGCGGAGTCGAAGACCCATTTTTAGATATATTAAAAGAAATCGACTCCGCTACCATTGACGTTATTTTACAAATCATTACTAATCAACATTTTAATTGCTTTCGCATTTCCATCCAGCTAGGCCATAGCACGGTATCTCCGTTCTACTTAAATCGGCCTAACAAATTTTTGGGAATCCACAGGCCAAGCCCATGCAGAAACTTCAATACAAAAATTTTCAGCCGACACTTTTGTTTCTTTTGGTGCCAAAAGAAAAAGGCCTGTCCGGCCAGGACGAATAAAACACCCCGTCCTGCGGACACCACTCTAAAAGAGGGGAATTATATACCGCCTGATATTTCAACGTCATTTATATTGATCTTTATGAAATAAATTACCCCCTCAGTGTGACAAAAACATTAGATAGCAAAAATAATTGCATCAATTTAAACAACCTCTTATGCTATTTTAATTGCCTCTGGTCAATCTTTGACAGGGAAAGACCGCTTAACTTACTAACGCCATTGCTTTGAATCTTGATTGTTTCAATAGCACTATCCGGAAAGAAGATATCTGTCATCACAGTTAATCCATTATCGGCAAAAAGTTCTATGGATGCTACATCCAGGATCAAGCTAATATTGATTTTCTTATCGGCCAGTAACCTGGGCGCACTATGTTTTTTGGCAAATCCTTTTTCAAATGATGTTTCACCAGATAACGTCCGGTCGATAAAGTAACTGTTGTTCTTTTTGTCGTAGCCTATAATCAGCTTTTGTCCGTTAACGTTCGATAATATAATATTAAAGTCGCTGGTATTTTCAAGGCTAAGATCGAGTTTGAACTTTCCATCCAGAGGTTTGGCATATGCGGAAAGGTCAATCTCCTTATCAATAGTAACAGGTCCTTTCTTATAAACCGGCTTTAATGATGGCGAAATTTCCTTTACAGGTAACGAACGAAGATAATACGCTCCATCAATACTTGCGAGCGATAGTTCTCTGGCGATTGTCATAGCACCACGCCATGCCTTGGTAGGCACTTGGTTGGCATACTGCCAGTTGTTCATCCAGCCAAGGAATATCTTCCTCTCACCGGTGTTAGACCAGGTAACGCCTGCATAATTATCGGTTCCGTAATCCACCCATTTCTCTTTTGTAGAATTTGGCACAAATTTATTCCCGTCAAAGTTTCCTGTAAAATACTGGGTTGCAGAACCTCCGTTAGGACCTCCGGGATTGATACTAACTAAAAGCACCCATACCGTTTTACCATTGCTTTTGAGTGGAAATAGATCCGGGCATTCCCAAACCCCACCATGGGCACCCAGGTTGGCTCCAAAATCACTTTCGCGTTTCCAGGCTTTAAGATCTGGAGAGGAATAGAAAGTGATCCTGTCCTTTGTTGCTAAGGTCATGATCCATTTTTTGCCTTCTTCATACCACATCACCTTGGGATCTCTGAAATCGCTGATCCCAGGGTTTGGAAGCACGGGGTTACCCTTATATTTAGTCCACGTTTTACCTTCATCATTACTATAAGCAATACTCTGGTATTGGTGCAGGCCAGTCTTGGCCTCTTCGATTTTTTGGTTATGGTGCGTAAATATTGCAACCATAGCGTTCTTACCAAATCCTGCGGTATTGTCTTTATCAATTACGATACTTCCCGAAAAAATAGTACCCAGGCTATCTGGATAAAGTGCTATGGGCTTTTCCTCCCAGTTAACAAAATCTTGGGTTGTGGCATGTCCCCAGTGCATGGGCCCCCAGGTTGTACCTCCGGGATGATACTGAAAGAAAAGATGGTAAACGCCATTATAATACACCATTCCGTTAGGATCATTCATCCAATGTGCCTTTGGTGAGAAATGGAAAGCTGGCCTATATTTTTCGCCTCCTGTAGATTGGGCATTTGCGCCAATAGAAAATAGACTGTAAAGTAAAAAGATCGCCGTCCTTATGAATTTGTTTTTCATGATTTATTATTTAATTTTTAGCAAATGAAGCTGTATCAAAAAAGCATTTTCTTGTTTGATTAACAAAATAACATCTAGGAAAGTCGTCATGCTCAGCTTGACTGGGCATCGTAATGCGCTTAATATTTATTTTTCTACGCTTTAAGATTAGCTTCGCTGAGCACTTCGTGGTTCCCACCTGCGTGGGAATGACGAAAATTCCAAATTTAATTCTTTAACAATTCTTAAATTTATCTTTTTGATACAGCCTCTTTTAAAATACTACCATCCGTTGTTTTGTTTATATACCCCGCTACTAAAGTTAATCTGATTTAATGGAATAGGGAAATATTCATCCCTCCCTGTCGTAAACCTGGCATCTGCGAGGTGAGCAACCCTTGATTTTTCGACCGTAAAATAAGCGTTCATGGTCTGCGCAGCAATCCCCCACCTCACCAAATCAAAAAAGTGATAACCTTCTGTAGCGAACTCAAGTCTTCTTTCAAATCTTAGGGACTGCCTTGCAAAATCCTGTGTCCAGGTACAATTTACCCCAGGTTGATAGAGTTGAACATTATAGTTTGAAGTTGGGTTTCCGGCAGCATTTTTCAATAGGTTACGACTTAGGTTTGCACGGTTTCTTACCTGATTGATCAGCGGAACAGCTTCCAATGGCCGCCCCAGCTCTATCAGCGCTTCTGCTTTCCAAAGCAGCACATCAGAGTAGCGGATGATCTCCCAGTTTTTCGAACTTCCTATAAATGGTGGAACTTTCTGAAAAGAAGCGTCATCTGGAAGTACTGCTTCTTTCATACTGGCAAATGCATCGTAAATAGCCGGTGCTCTTGACCACGAGCGCTGGAATACAAATGCTGGCTTATATTTAAAAGGTGCACCTGGTTTGGCTACGGTATGATCAAGTCGTGGATCAAATGAACTGCTCTGAAAGTCGAGAGAAGCTGCCGCATCTGTATTGTTGTAGGTGGAAAAAAGAGGCAATCCGTCGGTTCCTGTTTTAAAAGCATTGATCAGATCATGGCTAGGCACATTAAAACCGCAGCATCCATACTCCTGATTCATCGGATAGTTAAGCGCATGCCCATAATCCAGTCTCCCCTTTGGCGTACCATCATCTTTTGAATACTGGATAGCAAAAACAGATTCCGGGCCGTTATCAGAAGCAGATAAAAAGTTGTTGGCATAATCCGTACTCAGGCTGAATTTGCCCGATGCGATGATCTCATCACATAATGTATTTATTTCATTTAATTTAGCAGCATCAATACCACTTACCGCGTTATTTTCGCTTTGGGTATAGGCCTGGTATAACAACACTTTAGCCAGATATGCTTTCGCAGCATTTTTGTTTACCCTGCCCTTATCGTTCTGATCTGTCGGCAGCGCTGTAACGGCCGCTCTGAAATCATCAGCAATCTTCGTCCAAAGCGCATCGTTACTCAAGGCCTTGTTGGAAATTGACGGATAGTCTGCCTTTGCCATATTCTCATCGATAAAGGGAACATATTTGAAAAGAATCTTTAGCAGAAAATAAAAATGTCCTCTCAAAAAGCGAAGTTCTCCCTGGCGTTGAACCTTGTTTGGATAATCAGTGGCAGACATGGCATTAACTCTTCTCAACGCATCATTGGCTCGACCGACACCAACATACAGCCTGAACCAAAGCTGGTCAAGAAGCGCATTATCAGGCCTGTTAAGGGAAAATGTTTCAAACAGATGGAACTCTGACAAGTCTCCGGGGCCATCCCCTCCTTTATAAGTGTCTCCTCCACGAACGCTACCATAGGGCCACATGCTGGAATACGGAGAAGTATAGTGATCATTTCCAAGTGCAGAATAAGCTGCAATAACCATTTTATCAATATTCTCGGGAGTATTCAGATCATCGCCGGAAACTACGCCCTGTGCTGGCTCATCAAGGGCTTTTTCGCATGAAAAGAATAGGGTAGAGAAGAATGCCAGTGTATATATTAATTTTTTCATCTTTTGATATATCTAATTTTACAATGTAATATTTACCCCAAGGGTACCAACAACCGGCACAGGAAATCCATAATTGGGAATCTCAGGATCAGTACCCGTAAAAGATTTGCTCTTTATGGTAAACAGGTTACTGCCCTGAACGAATATCCTGAAGTTCTGTATTTTCATATTCAGTGCCTTTTTAAGATTATAACCAATCTGCAGGTTGCGCAGCTTGAGGTAAGATCCGTTTTCAATAAAGTAAGTAGAGAACCTTCCTTCATTATTGCGGTCTACAAGAGTGAGCGCTGGAATGGTAGAACCTGGATTTGAAGGGCTCCACGCATCAAGCGTCCTGCTGCCCCAGTTCGTACCTGTCCAAAGGGAAGAAAAATCAGTATAGGTCTTAAAGTCGTTTACCACATCCACATTGATGGCCTGTAGGAAAAAACTCATATCGAAGTTCTTATAGCTAAGGGAAACATTCAGTCCATAGGTGAATTTGGGGCTATTGTCGCCTATAAAGTCGCGGTCCAGATCGTTAATCACGCCATCATTGTTTAAATCTTTATATTTAATCCTGCCTAATCCTTTTCCAGGCTGGCTGGCATAAGCATCCACTTCTGCCTGTGTGGTAAAGAGGCCATCGGCAACATATCCAAAGTAGGAATTTATGGGTCTTCCGAGTACGTTTTTGTCGGTACCATTGCCTGGATAGGAAGCCAGTACATCTTTAGGCAGATAGGTTACCTTGTTTCTGTAGAGCGAAAAGTTACCCGTCAGGTTGAAGCTAAAATCATCACCAATCTTATCTTCATAGGTAAGAATCGCATCAAGCCCCTTATTCTGAAGCGAAGCCCCGTTACTGTAACTGTTCCCTCCATCTCCAAGTACTGCCAGGTAAGCGGGACTGATTAGAATATCTGAGGTTTTTTTAATAAAATAGTCAACAGAACCAGTAAGCTTATTGTTCCATAAACCAAAGTCCAAACCAAAATTCGACTCTCTTAAAGACTCCCATTTCAAATTGTCGTTGCCCTGCTGGATAAGGGCAAAACCAGATGGCAGCTGACCTGTGCCTGCGCCTGTGATATCATATGCAGTACCTTTATCAAAGTCCCACGTAGGGTCAGTCCCATAAATAGCAGAGTATAGGGAGCGTGTGGCATTGTTGGGAATTTCCTGATTTCCAGACCGGCCCCAGCCATATCTAAGCTTCAGATCAGAAAACAGACCAAGATCCTTTATAAACTTTTCTTCGCTCATCCTCCAACCAAGTGAGAAAGCTGGGAAAGTACCGTATCGGTTATCTTTACCAAAACGCGAAGAGCCATCTCTTCTCAAAGTTACAGAGGCGATATAACGGTCATTGTAGCTGTAGTTGACCTTACCGAAATAAGACAACAGTTTGTTTCCTGCCCCACTTCCCCCGTTGAGAGTATTTGAGCTACCTGCATTAAGGTAGGCATAATCAATATTTTCTATCGCAAGTCCTTGTCTGCTTGCAGAAAACTCCTGGCTGATGTTCTTTATGTATTCCTGACCGGCGAGTATTTCCAGGTTATGTTTATCCTTAGTGATCTTATAGTTAAGGGTATTCTGCCAGATGATATTACCCTGATAGGTCTGTGCATTGCTAACCTGGTTTGCAGGATCGGCCAAAAAGCCTGAAACATATGATTTCTTTAATAGCCGCTGATAGGTACCACTATAGTCTACTCCAAAATTTGTTCTGAAGTTAAGCCCAGGGATAATCTCATAATCCGCGTATGCATTTCCCAACACCCGATAGAAGTTGTAGGTATTCTGCTTATTGTCTTCTGTAAGTCTAACGGGATTTTGTCTATCTGTCATTCCTGCTGCAGGTCCTCCCCATCCCCCACTTATGGTATTTACAGGGACAATAGGTTGCTGCACCAGCGATGCA
>Ga0163161_10001483_pt1 | contig 17328 bp, 17 predicted proteins | sample S45metaG_FD_129847 | JGI IMG/M metagenome (GOLD analysis project Ga0163161, IMG submission 129847) | Switchgrass rhizosphere microbial communities from Kellogg Biological Station, Michigan, USA - S4-5 metaG | ecosystem: Host-associated > Plants > Roots > Rhizosphere > Soil | place: USA... | reverse complement strand
GATTATCATCTTTTAGCTCCCCATATTAAAATGGTCAAAGGAAAAACCAGCAGTTCTTTAATTACAGGACCCGTACAAATGTATATTGAGCAGGTTCCGACTCCTCTGATCATGCCGTTTGCAATTTTACCTTTTTCAGATAAAAGGTCTGCGGGTATTTTGATTCCAAGTTTTGGAGAAAGAGAAGATGTCGGGTTTTTCTTGAATGGTATTGGATATTATCAACCCATCGGGGAACATTTTGACCTTAAAGTGTTAGCTGATATTTATACAAAAGGTAGCTGGAATTTGCGCCCTGAAATGAATTATCTTAAAAAATACAGGTATTCTGGTAATTTTTCTGCTGATATCGGGACGACAGTTAGAGGAATAAAAGGCCTTGACGATTACAGCAAAACAGGAACTTACAGAATTGCGTGGAGACATACACAAGATACAAAAGCAAATCCGTTTCTCACGTTTTCTGCTTCTGTAGATGTGACGAGTACAACATTTTATAATAATACCGTTAATAACAGCTTTATTATGAACGAAAGTGTACTAAGAACTCAGCAGAACTCCACTTTGACACTGACCAAAAGATTTTTAAAACTTCCTGCAACGATTACGGGAACGGCATCATATTCACAAAACTTTGCAACAGGATCCGCTGATTTACGTCTGCCTCAAATGAACGTTGCGATTAATCAGTTTTATTTATTTGGATCAAAAACAGGAACAAGAACCGGGCTTTTAGAAAATATTACAGTTAATACAGGTTTAAATTTAACCAACTTCGTAAATACAGATGAAGGTGAACTTTTCACAAAAGCCATGTGGGATAAATTGCAGACCGGACTTAAAAACAATATCGCTTTAGGAACCAATACTACGGTCGCAAAATATTTCACGTTCAGTTTAGGAGCAAATATTGATAATGCATTAACAACAAAAACGCTCACGAAACTTTATGATCCTATTCAGAATGTCGTAGTTGATCAGGTGAATAAAAAAGTGGCGGGATATTCTACGTTTTCTACAACGGCGAGTTTACAGACACAGCTTTATGGTCAGGCAAACTTCAAAAAAGGGGCGTCAATCGAAGCAATCAGACATATGATGACTCCTAGTATTGGTTTTACATATTCTCCTGATTTCGGTGGCTCCGGTTTTGGGTATTTTAGAAATTATTATGACGCAAATGGAGCGTTAACACCATATTCAATCTTCGATAACGGAATTGTAGGTGCGCCAACATCCGGTTTGGTAGGAGCTTTAGGTTTCAACATCGGAAACAATGTTGAGATGAAAGTAAAATCTAAAAAAGATTCTACAGGAGTGAAAAAAGTAAAGATCTTCGAATCTTTAAATCTTTCCGGGAATTACAACTTTGCTGCAAAAACGCATCCCTGGTCTGTAATTTCAGTCAATGGTCAGTCTTCATTTTTTGATAATAAATTGAGTGTCAATACAAGTTTGACCTTAGACCCGTATAAAATTATATATATTCCGGGTGAAGAGCAGGGAATCAGAACAGAGGATTTCGGACATTTTAGTGTACAGGGATTCAACGTTCAGTTATCATATCCTTTAAGCAGCGAACTTTTTGGAGAGAAAACTGATTATGCTAAAAAATATGGTGCAAAAGGTGAAATAAGAAACGAAAATTATTATTTCGATGATGATAATTACGCTCATTTTGATCAGGCCTGGACGCTGAACGTTAATGCTAATTATGCCTATTCAAGAGGTGCTACAAGAACTTCAAATAAAATTGCGTCAATAGGTCTAGATGGTAGTATTAAACTTACCCCTTTCTGGAATATCACCGGAAGTACGCATTACGATGTAATTACCAAAGAACTTGCGTACACAAGAATCGGGTTTTCGAGAGATCAGCGAAGTTTTACCATCAATTTTAACTGGGTTCCTTTCGGACAATATAAAGTGTATGACTTTTTTATCGGAATCAAGGCAAACATCTTAAGCGACGCTCTGAAATATAAAGACAGAAGCTTTACGCAGCCAAATCCTTCTTTCTAAGATCATATTGATTTTAGAATATAAATTTTATATTTGCAGCAAATAAAATCCGGGTAAAACGGCATGATTTTCACTTGTTGTGAAGGTAGTGTGATATACATAATAAATAAAATCTCATCATATGAAAAAAATAGTATCTACTGTTAATGCTCCTGCAGCGATTGGTCCATATTCTCAGGCAAATTTCGCCAACGGAGTTTTATATATTTCAGGACAGATTCCTGTAGATCCTGCAACGGGTAAATTGGTAGAAGGAATTGAAAAAGAAACGCATCAGGTTATGAAAAACCTTGAGGCAATTCTTACAGAAGCCGGAATGACTTTTAAAAACGTTGTAAAAGCAAGCATTTTCCTTAAAAGCATGGATGATTTTGCGGTAATGAATGATATTTACGCTTCATATTTAGATGCAGAAAGTTATCCTGCTCGTGAAACTGTTCAGGTTTCTTGTCTGCCAAAAAATGTGGATATCGAAATTTCTATGATCGCACATCAGGATTAAATGAGTTTTTTAAGAAATACATTTGCTATTATGGTAGGTCTTGCAATTGCAGGGCTCATTATTACTCTTGGTATAAGAGCTTTCCCAAAATGGGTGACATTCGAAGCTTTTGCGCCATTTGAGCATTGGCAAAAATTTCTTGAAAGCATGAAAAATGATGATGCGTTTTTCGGATTTCTGCTTATAATTTCCGGATTAGGGAGTACAATCGGAGGTGTTGCTACAGCGATTATTGTAAAATATGCTAAAGTTGCATACGCGATTCTTATTGGTTTCATCATGTTATTTATTGCAATGCTTGATGTTATTATCTTTCCTTATCATCCTACTTTTTATAAGATATCAATTTTCCTGATCTTTTTTCCATTTGCTTGGATGGGTGGAAAAATCGTAGAAGTAATTTATGAAAGAAAAAAGAAACGTAGAATTGCTGATAAAATGAATAACAAATAATCATTATTATTTTAAATAAAAAAACCGCGCGATAGTCTTAGACTGTCGCGCGGTTTTTTTATATGATTTTAAAATTCTACTAAGGCATTTTAAATCCTTTAGTATAAATTCTACCATAATTGTCAACAAATTTCACTGAGACATTTCCAGAATATTTATCTAAAAGCTTTTCTACATCTTTTTGAGAATTGACTGGCTTTCCGTTAATTTCAATAACAATGTAATCATCAACAACACCAATTTTAGCCATCTCACTTCCTTCTGTCACATTCTTGGTAACAACGCCGCTATTTAAACCATATTCAGTTTTAAATCTGTCATTTAGAGGTTCAAATTCCGCTCCTATTTTTTCTATAACACTCAAATCAGCTTTTGATCTCGCAGTAGTACCTCCGTTCTGATCTTTTAAAGTTACAGTTGTCACATTTTCTTTTCCATTTCTCAAATAAGTAACCTGTACTTTATCTCCGGGACGTTTACTTCCGATTGACACAGAAAGATCTGCAAAATCTGTAATTTCCATCTGATCAATTTTTGTAATTATATCACCTGCTTTTAATCCTGCGTCCTGAGCGCCACTGTTCGATGAGAATCCTCTGATATAAACACCTGAACCGACTTTTAGATTAGCTTTTTCCTGTTGATTGTATCCTGTTACTTGTTGTTGGTCTGAAAGGTCTAAAGAATTTACTCCTAAGAAACCTCTCTGCACAATTCCGAATTTCTTGATATCTTCCACCACCTTTCTCGCTAAGTTCGCAGGTACTGCAAATCCGTACCCTTGATAGTATCCTGTTGTAGAAGAAATTGCCGAATTGATTCCAATTAAATCTCCATTTACATTCACCAAAGCACCTCCGGAATTACCAGGGTTAATCGCTGCATCTGTTTGAATAAAACTTTCAATGGGATTGGCTGCTTTTCCCTGTCCTCCTAAAATTCCGATTCCTCTTCCTTTTGCAGAAACAATACCTGCAGTTACGGTGGAGTTTAGTCCTAATGGATTACCCACAGCTAAAACCCACTGTCCGATATCGATATTATCTGAATTTGCAAAATTTAAAAAGGGAAGACCTTTTTCCTCAATTTTTAATAACGAAATATCCGTATTCGGATCCGTTCCTATTAAGGTTGCGATATAAGATTTTTTATTGCTCAAAACAACTTCAAGTTTGTTTGCACCTGCAACAACGTGGTTATTTGAAATAATATAACCGTCCGGTGAAATGATTACGCCAGAACCCATTCCCGAAGGCATATTGTCCGGAGCCTGCTGCTGTGGCTGTTTTTGTCTTTGCTGCCCCCTTCCTCCGAACGGATCACCAAAGAAATAATCAAAAAGATCCTGATCAGAAGCTCTGTTGGAAGTTCTGTTCTGATAATTTTTAATGGTTACTACTGCAGGAACTGTTGTCTTTGCAGCTTTTACAAAATCATCGCCTACAGCCGCAGTATTCATTCCTACGAAAGACGCATTTTTTGATGATGTAAAATAAGATTGGTCAGAATTATTAGAATCATGACCTATGTATTGTTGTATGCCAACGGTGGTAGCTCCTGAGATAACCCCTACGACGGCAAATGGTAAAAGTTTTTTGAAAGTACTCTTCATTGTATGATCTTCTTTGTTTTAATTTATAATATTGTTGAACACAAATTTAATGCTAAATAAGTATGCAATTAATATGCTGTGTTTCAATTTTAACTAAAATTTAACGAGAATAGTTTAATTTTACAAATAAAGTCATAATTCTTGAAAGCTTTATTAACAAAGCTTAAGAATTCATTAAATAAAAAGTGACATTTTTTCACAATGTCAAACTGTCATTTGTCATTTTGTAACTCGGTTGAAAAAATATTATCTTTGCAAAAATATTTTTCTCACTTAAAACGTTTATAGCATGCAACTGTATAACACCTTAAGCGCAGAAGAAAGAGCTCAGCTTATTGATGAAGCCGGTAAGCAGCGTCTTACTTTGTCTTTCTATGCGTATGCCAATATTGAAGATCCCCAAAAATTTCGCGACCAACTATTTATAACCTGGAATGCTCTTGATGCGCTTGGTCGTATCTATGTTGCCCATGAAGGAATTAATGCTCAAATGAGTATTCCGGCAGATCATTTGGAAGATTTTCGGGATACATTGGAGGCGTACGATTTCATGAGAGGGATCCGTTTGAATGTTGCCGTAGAGCAAGACGATCATTCTTTTTTAAAATTGACAATCAAGGTCAGAAACAAAATCGTTGCCGACGGTTTAAACGATGAGACTTTTGATGTTACCAATAAGGGAATCCATTTGAAAGCGCAGGAATTCAATTATTTGCTTGAAGATCCCAATACAATAGTTGTTGATTTTAGAAATCACTACGAAAGCGAAGTCGGTCATTTCGAAGGTGCAATTACTCCCGATGTAGAAACTTTCAGAGAGAGTTTACCAATTATCAATGAACAATTACAGGATTTCAAAGAAGATAAAAATCTTTTAATGTACTGTACAGGCGGAATTCGTTGTGAAAAAGCTAGTGCTTATTTTAAACATCAAGGTTTTAAAAACGTTTTCCAGTTAGAAGGTGGAATTATAGAATACGCACGTCAGGTAAAAGAAGATGGTGTAGAAAGTAAATTCATTGGTAAAAACTTTGTATTTGACCATCGTTTAGGCGAACGAATTACAGACGATATTATTGCTCAGTGTCATCAATGTGGAAAACCTTGTGACAATCACACCAACTGTGCAAACGATGCTTGTCATTTGTTGTTCATTCAATGTGACGAATGTAAGGAAGCTATGGAGAATTGCTGCTCGACAGAATGTTTAGACATTACGCATTTACCGGCTGCAGAACAATTACGATTAAGAAAAGGATTACAAGTTGGAAATAGAGTTTTCAGAAAAGGAAAATCTGACGCTTTAACCTTCAAAAACTCTGGAGATTTACCTGATAAACCTTTAGCAAAAGCCATTTCTAAAAATATCCGTCAAAAAATATCCATTAAGAAATCATTGATTGGAAAAGCGGAACATTATTATACAAAATCAAAAATTGCACAGTTTTTAATTGAAAATAATGAACTTTCAGTTGGCGATAAAGTTTTGATTTCGGGACCGACTACCGGTGATCAAGAAATCATGATTACTGAGCTCTATGTGAATGGTGAAACATGTGAAACTGCAAAGCCGGGAGATCAAATCACTTTTGAACTTCCGTTTAGAGTTCGTCTGTCAGATAAATTATATAAAATTTTAGGATAACTAATCTTAGATTGATGATATAGTTGCACTCTTAGGAGTGCAATTTTTTTTTAAATTTGAATATGAAAAAATCAGAAATCAGAAAAATATACCTTGAGAAGAGAAAAGCATTGTTACAAGATGAGGTTTCTCTTTTGTCTGAGAAAATTTTTGAAAATTTCATTAATCATTTTAAACCATATTCGGGACAGAAAGTTCATGTTTTTATTCCCATTGAAAAATTTAATGAAATCAGAACTGAAAGTTTTATCCAATATTGTTTAAGTCGTCACATTCAGGTTCTCGTGCCTAAAATTGTTGACAAAAAATTGATTTCCGTTGAAATTTTTTCTGATACGAAATTTGAAACCAATGCTTGGGGGATTTTCGAACCCGTTTCCAGTGAAGATTCTCAGATTTATGACTTTGATTTTATCGTTACGCCGCTTCTATATTGTGATAAAAAGGGGAATAGAGTAGGTTACGGAAAAGGTTTTTACGATACTTTTTTTGAAATGGTTTCTGAAAACTCAAAAAAAATCGGAGTCAATTATTTTGACCCCGATGATATGATTGATGATGTCTGGAAAAATGATATTCCCGTCGATTATTTGGTAACTCCTGTTGAAGTACTGTCTTTTTTCAAAGGCTGCTGATAAAAATTGACAAAATAGAATTTAAATTCTTTATTCGTTTTCTCAGGTTTCGATACCAACGTGTAGCGTGCATTTTTTTCAAAAGTTCCTATTGATCTGTTTTTATGATCAAAATATTCCACATTAAATTTTGCTAAATCCAGTGTATCCTTATTCTGTATTTCCTGATAAATATTGATGTTATTTACTTTTACTTTTTTCACCTGCAGGCTTTCGAGTTCTTTGAAAAGCACGTTAAAAGTTGTACTATCTGGTTTTTGAAAGTATTTTTCAATCTTAGAATAGATCGCCGTATCTATTTCTGTGTTTTTTTCACCGGAAAGATACAATGTCGAAAGATCTAAGACGTCCTGTACTTTTTGAAGCGTAATGACATTGATTGCCTGAGTACTGTCCATCTGAACAGTTTTATTATTGGTGTTTCTTAATATATCAAGGTCGCTTACAGCAGGATCTTCTTTCTTTACACACGAGATAACAGCAAGTGCGATCACTATTAAGAAAAACAAAGTCTTATTGATTGTTTTCATTAGTTGATATTTTAAATTTAATTGAAATAATTTTGCCTTTTTTGTCTTTTCTCATTTCAATTACATTGAGATTTTTTAATGACGTTGTAGGAGTTGTTACAAGGGTGATGTAATCTTGCTTGTCGAGAGATTCTAATCCGTAGATATCACTGTCATAAACCTGAGTAATCACTGCTTCATTACTGATGAGATTTTCAAGCTGTTTTCTTTTTTGTTTGACAAGATTAAACTGTTCAACAGCGTTTACCCCTTTCACATCCTTTGTAGAGAAATAGTAGACCGCCATTTTATAATCATCAGGTTTCAGCTCTATTGTTTCTTCTTCAGGTGCATTTTCGAGATTACGGTTGACCTCCAAATTTTCATACATCGTAGAGCTAATCTGCATTTTGATGTTTTTATCTTTTGTCTGATAATAAAAACATTTCCCCGGTTTTATCCTGAAAAATAAAGGTGATTCATTTTCCTTAAGTACTTTAATCTCAATTGTACTTTGAACTTTCTGATTTCTGTCTGCATCTGTAAAACAATAAGTGTATGTCTTATCAAAAATCTCATCTTTAAATCCTAAAAGTCCAAGTAAAATCACAAAAACTAAAGTTGCAGCAATCCATGCCGTTCTCTGGTAAGACTTTTTTGTTGATTTTTCAATTTTATTTTCATTAGTATTTTCCACTAACGATTTTTGTTCAATTACTTGATTATTAGTATTGTTTTTTTGTAAATCAAGTATTTCAGCAGTTTTAATTTCAGATTTTACAGGTGGATTTTCAGTTGCAGGTAAATTTAATGCACCTGACACTGTTTTTTCTAATTCTCTGCGGTCATTTTCGTCCAAATCCTGCTCATCCTGTAACATTTCTCCTGCAAAAAGATGCTGTTTTTTAAATTCATACCACGATGTATAACCCGCATAAATGCTCAAAAGTGTGAGCATATCAATACGTGGTAATTTTGTCACCGGTGAATTTTTAAAATAGGTGTAAAATGTTTTTTCGCTAATGTTTCCTTTAGCCTTTTTTCGGAGATCTTCCTGGAAATATATAATGTCAATTCCCTTCCATTTAGATATATCATCATAAGAAGGGGTGTATTCTTTCAAATATTGAGCCTGAACGTCCTTTTTCAGCTGCTCAAAATGTAATAAATCTAAATCAGTCAATTTTTTGATAAATGATTAATGTGTTGATTTTCAGTATTATTTATTTGTAAAACTGTTTTACAAAGGTATTACAATTATTTTTCATAAACAAACTTTCTATCTGCTATACCTTTGCCTTGTTCAAATAACCGAACAGAGAAAAAGATTTAAAAAACAATATTAACAAATTAAATTTAATTTATTATGAAAAAGTCATTATTCGTAGCTGCTATCGCTGCAATCTCTCTAGTTGCTTGTAAAAAAGGTGAAGCTACTACTGAAACTAAAGATTCAATCGAAACTAACGCTGATTCAGTTCAATCTAACCTAGATTCTACAGCTAACGTAAAAACTGATTCTATCAACACTACAACTGATATGAAGAAAGATAGCGTTGAAGCTAAATCTGACTCAGCTAAAGCTGCTGTTAAGAAATAATTCTAGCTACTGCTACAATAAAAGAACCGTTTTGCCCAGCAAAACGGTTTTTTTATGCTTAATATTTAATTATAAAAAGAACTGCTTATTTCTTCTTTTGTTTCAAAGCTTCATAACAGGTAATTGCAACTGCATTACTAAGGTTTAAAGAATCTATACTTCCGGACATAGGAATTAAGGTGTTTTTACCTTTACCTGACCAGAAATCACTCAATCCGGAATGTTCTGTTCCGAATAAAACTGCTGACCTTTGTGTAAAATCTCTTTTATAAAGATCTTCCGAGGTTTCATCCATGATAGTTGTGTAGATACTAAAATCATTATTGTTTAAGAATTCAAGAGTTTGTGCGTTTTCAGATTGAAAGATCTGCATCCCAAATAAACATCCTACACTTGATCTGATTACATTAGGATTGTAAAAATCGGCTTTTGCATCAGTCACTATTAATGCATCGATACCGAAAGCTTCACAACTTCTCAAAATTGCTCCTAAGTTTCCGGGTTTTTCAACGCCTTCTACGATTATAATCGTCGAATTATCTTTAGGTTTAAAAGTGTTTAATTCTGCATCTTTGGCTTTGTAAATTCCGATAATTCCTTCAGAACTTCCCCTGTATGCAATTTTTTCGTAAACCTTTTCAGAAACGTAATGAATCTTTTCTTTCGGAAGTTCGCCTCTGAAAATATTTTCACAAACGAAAAACTCTGTAGCCTCGAAATTGTATTTCTGAGCCCTTTCGTTCTCCTGTTGTCCTTCAACGACAAAAACACCCGATTTTTTTCTAAATCGGTTGTCGGTTAAAAGTTTAGTAATATTTTTTATTTTTTCGTTTTGGAAACTTTCGATTAGCATTTCGCAAAATTATGCAAAATTTGGCAGAAAGTTTTATTCGGGAAGATCGATTTGGTTTTCTGCAGTCTCAATTAAATTCTGTGGCAGAGATTTGTTGATCTTGTTTTGAAGACCCATATTTTTCAGATCTTCAGCACGCTTTATCAAATTTCCTCTTCCTGTGTACAACTGCGAAAAAGCGTCACTATATGTTTTTTGAGCAAGATCAATATTTTTGCCAACCTTTTCTAAATTATCTACAAAACCAACAAGTTTGTCATACAGTTTAGCACCTGCTTCAGAAATTTTCAATGCATTTTGACTCAGGTTATCTCTTTTCCATAAGTCGGAAATAAGTTTTAAAAATGCAATTAAATTTGTCGGACTTACCAAAATCACGTGTTTTGAATAAGCGTAATTCCATAGATTCTGGTCATGTTGTACAGCAACTAAAAAAGCAGGTTCAATCGGAATAAACATGATCGTGAAATCCAGAGATTCACTGATGTGATCATATCTTTTTCTGCTCAAATCATCAATATGCCTTTTAATAGAACCAATGTGAAGCGTTATCAGTTGCGCTTTTTCTTCCGCAGATTCAGATGAATTCATTTTTTCATAAGCATTCAGAGAAACTTTAGAATCAATAATGACCAATTGATTTCCCGGAAGTTTTAACGTGAAATCTGGTCGCAAACTGTCGCCATCTTCATTTTTAATGGTTTGTTGTTTAAAATATTCACGGTCTTTTGTCAGACCCGAATCTTCTAGAATTCTTTCTAAGATCATTTCGCCCCAATCTCCTTGAGTTTTTGTCTGCCCTTTTAAGGCATTAGCCAAATTGTTAGCTTCCTGACTCACTTTTGTAGTCTGTTCAAGCATTAATTTGATGGTGCTGTTCAGAGAATGTCTTTCGCGGGCTTCATTTTCGTAGACTTCATTCACTCTTTTCTTGAAATTCTCTAAATTTTCCCCTAGAGGTTTTAATAAAGTGTCTAAATTTTGCTTATTGGATTGAGTGAATTTCTCGGTTTTTTCCTCTAAAATCTTATTGGCTAAATTTTCAAATTGTAATTTAGATTCTTCCTGAATTTTTTTTGTTTCTTCTTTTTGGGCCTTTAAAAAAGTGTTTTCAGCAGAAACTTTCGCAAATTCTGCTTTTAAATCATTTAATAAATCGGATTGACTTAAATTAATTTCCTTTTCTTTCGTAATGTTTTGACTCAATTCATTGATTTTCAGATTTGAATTTTCGAGATCTGAGTTACTTTTAATAAATAAATGATTCAATTCATCAAAAGAATTTCTTGAAACCGTTGAAGATTTTAAGATAAAATATAAAATTATTGCACCAAGAATTCCTCCGGAAATAAATCCGATGATTAAATAAGTCGTCTCCATTTTCCAAAATTACTAAAGAAACATCAAATTTTTTATGGGAAACCATAAGATTTTAGTTTAATGAAATTTTGTTTTGATGAAATGAATATTCGAAGACCGAGTTAAAATTTCTATTTTTTTTTAGGTGTTGCTAATTCTTCTTTTAATTGTATTATAATTTTTTCTAATTCTTCGTCATCGATTTTATATTCGATAGATAATTTCTTAAAAACATCTTCTTTTTTTACACCAGGAGGAAGTGAATAACCTCCAATACCAAGAACATGGACTGATGTATCATGCGTTATACGAAGAATTTTAAAATTTTGATTATTCTCAAGCAAATCGAAATAGAACTGATTGTCAAGGACTAAAATTTTAGAATGAATTTCCTTGCCAATTGAAAGTCCTTCAAACCAGTTTATTATTTTTTCAACTTCTGAAATTAATATTGAAGAGCTCCAAATATCTGTTCCAATACCTACATCAATGGGAAGAGTTTTTGATTTTCCATTTGTAAAATCCCATTTAAGTCCTGTGACTTCTTCAAAATTTTCGTAGTTAAATTCAAATAATGTAAATTCTGCTGTTTGATTATTTGTTGCATTAAATATCATAATTTTATAAACACTTTTTTTAAATTTCTATTATTTTAATTTGGTTTGTTGTAAAATCTCAATATTCTTCACCACATCATTGCTTTCACATTTTTTCAATTCTTTAGACAATTGTGAAGAAAGCAATTTTGGATTTAAAATCTGCGAAGCAACTTTTGCAGCGGCATAATCTACAATATTGATGACGGATTCTCTTAGAAAATTTGGAGTGTTGGAAGCAATTACTGCAGTTGCCCACGAAGTTTCTCTTGCTTTTGAAATGGCAAAATCTAAAATCACATTATCTTTTCCATTAGAAAGTTTGTCGATCAGATTCACGGGATAACAGATTTTGTTCAAAGAATCCTGAACGTTTTGGTTGATCGACGCAATGACAGAATTAATGTTTTCAAAATCTTTTTTCAACGGATTGATTTTTCGGTAAGGCATTACCGATGCGGCGGAAATTCCTAAATCTAAATTGATGTGTGCATTCATTCCCAAAAAAATATGTTGTAAAATCAGGAGATCTTTATTTTTTGCTGCTTCAAATGCGAGATACCATGAGTTCGTACATTTTTTTCCTTTAGAATACTTTTCCCAGGCATCTAAATATCTTGTTGCAAAAGAGATGTCGAGAAAAGTCATTCTCGGATTATCTTCGAATTTTTTCTGCTCAATTCCTTTTAAAACCTGAGCAGTCATAATTCGGTAAGTAGACGCAAAATATCCTACAGGACTTTGATTTTCTTTGCTCCAAATGATAATCTCGTCTAATTTTTTCAGAACTTCTTCTATGGTTTTCATGATGGCTTTAGTTTTATTTAAAGATAAGAAAACCTCACAAATTTGCGAGGTTTAAAAATTTAAGGAGTTTCTTTTGCAATCTCATCATGATGTTTCAAATACAAAGGCAATGCAGCAGAACCATACCAAGGGAAAATTTCATAACTAAAAACTCCTGCGGCAACAGCAGGATCTGTTTTTACCCAAGATTCTGCTTCTTCTTTTGATTTTGTATTAAAAATAAACATTCCGCGATAATTGCGCTGGTTTTTCTCAGAGAAAGGTCCTGCAACGGTAATTTTTCCTTCTTTGGCTAATTTTCCGATATTGCTCATGTGTCCTTTCATCAATTCTGCCATTTTGGTTTTGTCCTCGATTTTTGCAGTTCCGGTTGTAAGTATTACGATAACATAAGGTTTCATTCCATACTTGTCTGCTCCGAGAGAATCGGCGAGTTTTTGGTTATAACCTGAAGGTTTTTGTTGATAAGAATTTCCGCTTTGCCCATCTTTTCCGTTCTCTCCCGGTTTTCCATCTTTACCTAAAGAAACTACACAGGAAATTGTCAAAAAACTTAAAACTGATATTAGAATTACATTTTTCATTTGTGCTAAATATTTTAATCTTTTATTCTCAAGAATTCTTTTGCCAATTCAATCATTTTTGGATCACCTGTATATTTTCCGTGTTCATCTGAAAGTTTCACTGTGGGAATCCATTCTTTGTTCAGCGCCTGGACGCCAATTAATTTCATGACAATATTCATTGGTTTTAAACCTACATCATTGGTGAGATTGGTTCCGATTCCGAAAGAAACTCCAATTTTTCCTTTACAATAATTGGTAATTTCTTCTACTTTTTCAAGATTTAAATTGTCAGAAAAAATAATATATTTAAATAAAGGATTGATTCCGTTGTTCTTGTAATGCGCAATAGTTTTGTCGGCAAACTCGAAAGGATCTCCGCTGTCGTGACGCACTCCGTCGAAAAGTTTAGCAAATTTTTTGTCAAATTGCTGAAAGAAAACATCGGTCGTATAGGTATCTGAAAGCGCAACTCCCAAATCACCACGATAAACGTCAACCCAATGTTCCAGGGCCAATTCGTTGGCCATTTTAAATCCAAATTCTGCTCCGTGAAACATAAACCATTCGTGAGCGTGAGTTCCGATAGGTTTTACATTGTATTTCATTGCAAAATGTACGTTTGAACTTCCGATAAAAGTGGACTCTTTTTTCTGGGTTAATGCTTCCATTACCAGATTCTGAACTTTATAAGAGTGTCTTCTTCTGGTTCCGAATTCTGCGAAATTAACTCCCAATTCATTCAATGAATTTGCTTTTTCCAGAGTTTTATTCATTACAATTTCGTTTGAATCTCTTTCCATGTGATTCATCTCGTAATGTAACTCGCTAATTAAGGACAATAAAGGAACTTCCCAAAGAATCGTTCTGTACCAAAGTCCTTCGACCGTAACGGAAAGATCATTTCCTGTCTGAACGATTTTCACTTCTGAAGGATCATAATGATAACCTTCCAAAAAATCTAAGTAAGGTAAATTTAAATAAGGACAAGTTTTTGCAAGAAACTTTTTCTCATCTTTTGTAAGCTTCAGCTCTGCCATTTTAGTAACAATTTCTCTCAAAGCGATATCAAAACCTTCGGGAAAATGATGTTTTCCTCTGTTGATAAATTCATATTTTACAATCTGGCTTGGGAAAAGTTTTACCACAGCATTTTGCATGGTGATTTTGTAAAAATCGTTATCTAAAATTGAATTCAAACGAATATCCTGCATATATGTGTAATTTTAACGCAAATTTAGTAATAAAAAATAAAAACCGTCTAAATGTAAGACGATTTTTAAATATTTTAATAGTTTTCTCTAAGATTATTTCCCTAAATAAGAGTTGTACATCCAAACTTCTTTTTCCTGTTCGGTGATATAATCGCTCATTTGAGAATTTGTTCCTTCATCTCCGGCTTCGTCAGTAATGTCTAAAAGTTCTCTCTGAAGATCGATGACTACTTTAAATGAATTTAAAATAATCTCAACACTTCTATTTCCATCGCTGACCTCTTTGCTTTCTTTGATTGTGGAAACCTGCAGATAATCAGAATAGTTGTGGGTGGGGGTGGCTCCTAAAGTTAAAATTCTCTCTGCAATTTCGTCAATTTTTAGAACTAAACTATTGTATAATTCTTCGAATTTCGGATGTAGTGTAAAGAATTGTTCTCCTTTGATGTTCCAGTGAGAACCTCTTGTATTTTGATAAAAAACAGAATAATTTGCCAGAAGTATATTGAGTTTTTCTGAGATTTTTTGGCAGTCGGCTTCTTGTAAACCGATAATGTTTGCATTTTTCATAAGTTCATTTTTAATATGTCTAAAAGTAGGAAAAATTATGCCGAAATCGTCTCAGGCTGATTGATGATGATTATCTTTGCTATTTTTACAGTAAATCATTTTTGAATGGATATTCCGAAAAATCCCGTTAAAACATTTCTAATTTCATTATTTCTGTTTTTGGCAATTTGCTTAGGATATTATTTTTCATCGCTGACAAAAACGAACGGATCTTATATCTACTTAATTGATGATGCATACATTCATTTGGCGATGGCTAAAAATTTTGCGCTTCACGATGTTTGGGGTGTAACGAAGTATAGGTTTTCTTCAAGTTCGTCTTCGCCATTATTTACTTTTTTGATTGGTATTTTGATTAAAATCTTTGGTAACAATGAATTGATTCCACTGTATTTTAATTTTATTTTTTCAGGGGGTATTATTTTTATTTTAAATCAATTTTACTCGAAGATATTTTCATCAGATTTAAAAGTCATTTCGGCTGTTGTTTTTACATTTTTGTTTGTGACGCTTCATTTGCAGGTTCTTTCCGGTATGGAACATGTTTTTCAGGTCTTTGTTTTTGCACTGAATATTTTTTGCTTTTATTATTTAAACAGAAAGAATTGGGCAAAATATGGCTTTTTCATTTCATTACTTTTTCTTGGATTGATCAGGTTTGAAAGCATGTTTTATTTTATAAGCCTTGCTTTTATTTTCTTTCTGATTAAAAACTGGAAGTATGGAATTGCCGTGTTGGCTTGTGGATTCATTCCTGTTTTGCTCTTTTGTATTTTTAATCATTCGCAGTCTGGGTATTGGTTTCCGAATTCGATCATTGTAAAAGGTACAGCGATTCATTTCGATGAGAAGTTTACTTCCGACATTATATATATACTGAAAGAAAAATTTATTTTCAGTAAAAGTCTTTATAAAATTGGATTTTTTCCCATTTTGATTTGTTTTTATTTTATATGGAACGACAGATGCAAATCTTTTAATGAAATTTTAAAACAAAATTTTTTACTAATTGTCTTGTCAGTCACTTTTGTACTTCACTGTCTTTTTGCAGAAACGAGATATCTCTTTAGATACGAAGCTTATCTTGTTTCAGGTTTTGCGGTGGTAATTTTTGAAAGGGTTTCCAGATACTATTTTTTAAAAGATTTATTTAAAGTAAAAAATGTAATACCCTCTGCATTGCTGATTGCGAATTTTATTTTAATGGGCTACAAGACTTTTGTTTCTCATCAAATACTAAGATTTGGAAGTAAAAATATTTATGAGCAACAGATTCAGTCGGCGAGATTTCTTCACACCTATTATAATAAAGCGAAAATTGTGGTTAATGATATCGGAGCTGTAACCTATTATACAGATATCCATCTTCTAGATATTGTTGGTTTGGGATCTTCAGAAACAATCCCTTTTAACGGAAACGAAGTTGCTTTTGATCACCGGTTTAAAGACTTTCTTACGAAATATACAGCCCAACAAAAATTTGATGTAGCTGTTGTCTATGATCATTGGTTTAATGGTCAGATTCCTGATACTTGGAAAAAAGCAGCTGAACTTAGAATCACTGATAATGTAAATTCTGCCGGAAGTACAGTTGCTGTTTATTCTATTCATGGAAAAGATTTTGAAGTTTTAAAAGCCAATATCAAAAAATTTAAATGGAATAAAAATGTTCATGTAGTTATAAAATAGAAAGCGTAAGTTTCTGTGAACGAATTTTTAAGAATGTAAAATATTTATTTGCAACTGCTTGTAGATTAAAAAATTATTACTACTTTTGCACCCTAAAATAAAAGCAATTAAATGCCTACTATTCAACAATTAGTTAGAAAAGGAAGAGTCGCACTTACCAAGAAGAGTAAATCGGCTGCACTTGATTCTTGTCCACAAAGACGAGGTGTATGTACGAGAGTATATACTACCACTCCTAAGAAACCTAACTCTGCACTTAGAAAAGTTGCAAGGGTAAGACTTTCAAACGGTAAAGAAGTTAACGCCTATATCCCAGGTGAAGGACATAATCTTCAAGAGCACTCGATAGTATTGGTACGCGGGGGGAGAGTAAAAGATTTACCAGGAGTAAGATACCACATCGTAAGAGGTGCGTTGGATACTGCTGGAGTAAGCGGAAGAACTCAAAGAAGATCTAAGTACGGAGCTAAGAGACCTAAGCCAGGTCAAGCTGCAGCTGCACCGGCTAAAGGAAAGAAAAAATAATCATTAAATAAGGTACAGAAACAATGAGAAAGACAAAAGCGAAAAAAAGACCGTTGTTACCAGATCCAAAGTTTAATGATCAATTGGTAACTAGATTCGTAAACAACTTGATGCTAGATGGTAAAAAATCTATCGCATTCAAAATATTCTATGATGCTCTAGAGCTAGTAGAAG
>Ga0163161_10001482_pt1 | contig 17332 bp, 8 predicted proteins | sample S45metaG_FD_129847 | JGI IMG/M metagenome (GOLD analysis project Ga0163161, IMG submission 129847) | Switchgrass rhizosphere microbial communities from Kellogg Biological Station, Michigan, USA - S4-5 metaG | ecosystem: Host-associated > Plants > Roots > Rhizosphere > Soil | place: USA: Michigan... | reverse complement strand
TACAGGGGTTATGCCCGGTTGTACCCTTTGATCTGAATGATCCTGAAGCCTTGTCTGAGTTGAAGGATGTAAGTGCGGTCGTCCACGCGGCGGCCAGAGTTCATGTGATGAACGAAATCGCTTTTGATGCCTTGGCCGAGTTTCGCAAGGTCAATGTGGAGGGCACTCTTCGGTTGGCAAAGCGCGCCGCTGAATCGGGAGTCAAACGCTTCATCTTCATCAGTTCGATCAAGGTCAATGGCGAAAGCACCCAGCCAGGCAAGCCGTTCAAGGCTGACGATACTCCGGCCCCGGTGGATCCTTATGGCGTGTCCAAGCACGAGGCTGAACAAGCGCTGAGACAACTTGCTCGTGAAACCGGAATGGAAGTGGTGATTATTCGACCGCCATTGATCTATGGGCCGGGGGTTAAAGCCAATTTTCTGAGTATGTTGCGCTGGCTCAACAAAGGTATTCCTTTGCCGTTGGGAGCGGTCAGGAATCAGCGTAGCCTTGTGGCGATCGGAAACCTGGTGGACCTTATAATCACCTGTATTGATCATCCTGCCGCAGCGAACCAAACCTTTCTGGTCAGTGATGGCCAGGACTTGTCCACAACTCAAATGCTACGTTGCCTGGGCAATGCGCTCGGGACGAAGGCCTGGCTCTTGCCATTGCCAGAGTGGTTGCTGGTAGTGGCGGCTTCGGCATTGAGAAAGCAATCCGTTGCTCAACGGATCTGCGGGTCGTTGCAGGTCGACATCAGCAAAAATCGTGAATTATTGGGGTGGACACCCCCCATCAACATGGATGAAGCCATGCGCCAAACCGCAGGTCACTATCTGGACGCGCAGACGAAATGACTTTTTTGTGGCTGCTACTTGCAGTATTCGTTGTTTCCTGGGGGCTGACGCTTGTTTTACGTCGTTATGCTTTGGCCAAGAGCTTGATGGATATACCAAACGAGCGCAGCTCTCACTCGGTGCCTACTCCCCGGGGTGGAGGTGTAGCTATTGTTGTTTCCTTTCTGTTGGCGCTTCTGATCCTTCGTGGTCTTGATTTGATGAGCCTGGCGACGCTCTTTGGTTTGCTGGGGAGCGGCTTGTTGGTCGCGCTTATCGGTTTTGCCGATGATCACGGGCATATCGCTGCAAGGTGGCGCCTATTAGGCCATTTTGCTGCCTCGATATGGGCGTTATATTGGCTGGGAGGCTCTCCTTGCGTCACGCTCTTTGGCGCTACCCTTGATCCAGGGTGGATTGGGAATATTTTGTTTGTGCTGTATTTGGTCTGGATGCTGAATCTTTACAACTTCATGGATGGCATTGACGGCTTGGCCAGTGCTGAAGCGATCAGTGTCTGTCTCGGAATGTTGCTGGTCTATTGGTTTGGTGCAAACCTCGAACTGGCGTGGGGGCCTCTGGCTCTGGTGGCAGCGGTCGCGGGTTTTCTCTGTTGGAACTATCCGCCGGCGAAAATTTTCATGGGAGACGCAGGCAGTGGTTTTTTGGGGGTTGTATTGGCAGGGATGTCCATTGAGGCAGCCTCCAAGTCGCCCGAGTTGCTCTGGAGCTGGTTGATCATGCTTGGCGTTTTCATTGTTGATGCGACGTGGACCCTGATGCGCAGGCTTTTGCGAGGTGAAAAAGTATATGAAGCCCACCGCAGTCATGGTTACCAATATGCCTCTCGCAAGCACCGTAGCCATAAAACAGTAGTGCTGGCATCGATCACCATTAATTTTGTATGGCTCATGCCGTTATCGATCGCCGTAGCAAGTGGGTGGATTTCCGGATTTTTTGGTATGGTCGTAGCTTATGCTCCACTGCTATTTATCGCATGCACCTACAAAGCTGGAGAGTCGGAGCAAGTCGTGTAATTAAAAAGCGTCAGAAACACATATCAACACAGGTTTGCATGGTCGCCTCTCTTGTGGAGCGTCTTGGGATGTGCCTGCCGCTGATGTTGTGATATTTGCAGGTCGCTAAGTTGCATTGGTTAGGGGATTCGATTTAATGAGTGGTTTATTCAGTATGGTTTCTTCAAAAATTTGGCAAGTCGTAACGCGTTTTTTTCGAGGGCTGAGCTCTTTTTTGGCCAAGTCTAAAGCGTTTATTCGGCCCTTTTACCAAAAGTTTCCTTTCCTTGTGTGGGTTCGTGTTCGTATACATTTGTTTTTCAAGCGTTTGCGCGAAAACATAATGTTGGTGATTTATTCGCGAAATAATACCAAGGCGATACAGGCTATATTGAATCGTCGTTTTTCACGGTTCCAGAACTCGTCAGTCGCCCAGGCGCAACCCGTTATTGATGTGTCGGTGGTGACGTTCAATAGTGGTAAGTGGATTGATGGTTTTTTTGAATCGTTAAAGACGCAGAGTTACCCGCTCAGCAAATTGAATATGTTCTTTGTTGATAACGGGTCTTCGGACAGCACCCTCGAAGCATTGCAGCGTTGGCAGGCATTGCTTGGTCAGGAAGTGGCTGGTTTCGACATTCTGGAAGGCGGCAATGTCGGGTTTGGTGCCGGGCATGAAAAAGCAATCCATAAAGGAAGCTCTGAGTATTTTCTTGTTAGTAATGTGGATATCGTTTTTGCCAAAGACGCTATAACCAGAGTGGTGGCCGCTGCTTTGGCTGATGCCAAGGCTGAGGTGGCATCCTGGGAGTTGAGGCAGGCACCTTATGAGCATCCTAAATATTACGATCCGGTAACGTTGGAAACCAACTGGTCGTCCCATGCTTGCGTACTCGTAAGAAGGTCGGCTTACGTTGAAGTCGGTGGATACGAGCGCGAGATCTTCATGTATGGCGAAGACGTCGAGCTTTCCTATCGCTTCAGGTCCTATGGATACCAACTCAAGTATTGCCCGTCTGCCGTCGTCTATCATTACACCTATGAGCATGAGCATCATGTAAAACCGATTCAGTATACCGGCAGCACGCTGGCCAATGCTTATATCAGGCTACGCTATGGGAATTTGAGCGATAGAGTGGGTGGCTTTATATTGCAGTGCCTGCTTTTGCTCCGTCCAGAACCCTATGCTGGCGCCCGTCGCGATGTGTTCAGAAACTTCGGTGTGATATTCAAGAAGGCTCGGTATTTTATGCGGGGCAAGGGGCCGAGTGAAAACTGCTACTTCCCTTTCAGGGGCTTTGATTATGAAATGATCAGGGATGGGGCGTTCTGGGAGGTGGGTGAGCCATTGACCGATTACCCTCTTGTTACTGTGGTAACTCGAACTTACAAGAATCGAGGAGAGTTTCTCAGGCAGTCCATGATCTCAGTGCTTAATCAGACGTATCCGAATATCGAGTTGATAGTCGTTGAGGATGGCGGTTCTACGATGAGCTCGGTTGTGGCTGATTTTGAGTTTCCGGCGGGGATGAATGTCAGTTACTACTCCCTCGATAAGGTCGGTCGTTCGGTTACCGGTAATTATGGTCTCGAAAAGGCGGCCGGAAAATATTGCATGTTTCTCGATGATGATGATTTGCTTTTTGCGGATCATGTCGAGGTGCTTGTTGGTGCGTTGGTGAAAAATTCTGATGCGGTAGCGGCCTACTCATTGGCACTGGAAGTCGGTACTGTTGCCAGTGGCGTGGAAGAGCAATATTTTGAGGTTAGTCATGCTGTACCTCCGATTCTCAAGCAAGAATATGACTATGATGTTCTGTTGGATCACAACTTTATAGCCATCCAGTCTCTCCTTTTTGAAAAGGATCTCTACTTGCAACGAGGTGGATTTCAAACGGATATGAGCAGTCTCGAAGACTGGAATCTCTGGCTGCGCTATGGTTATGGCAATACGTTTGCTTATGTGCCAAAAACAACGTCTTTGTTTAGAACTCCAGGGGACCCCTCTGTACGGGTGGAGCGGCATATGCAGTTGCATGAAGCTTATTATATTGCCAAGAATCACGCAGTGAAAACGTGTAAGAGTTATACCTGAGTTCGTGCTTTAGCGGTTTTTGGCATTGAGTTTTGTGAATTGAGTCATTCCGTGTGAGTGGCTCTTTTTTTTGTATTTCTCTACTGATGGAGCTCTGGCTGGTTGGTCGATGTGGTTGGTTTTCTATACAGTTTGTTGGCTTTTTATTGGTTTTTTGCTCCTCAATATTCTGGCTTGTTGTCCAGATTGATGGGGGCAGCCCTTTAAATAAGCAAATCAGGCTGTTTCGGGATGGGCGCAAGCCTGGGTAAGGATGGTTTCGAGCGGTGCCCCGTCCTGTGTCCCGTCAACGATTCGGTCCACCGTGTACGTGCCTGGGTTTGAGGTGATTTTCACTCTTGGCGGTAGGGGCTTGAGCCTTTTCTGTTGGGCGCTGCGGCTAGGCCATAGGTAAGAAACCCGGTATTTCTGAGCTATTTTGAATGTTAAGACCAAAAAATGTTATAAATCAGTTTTGGTTGGTTTCGCGCTTGTTTGCTCCGGGTCAGTGACCGCGTTTGGGGTTCGCTCGGCCCAAGGGGGCTAACGTCGTCGACGTAAAGTCGTCGCTGGAACCAGGGAGTGGTGATTTGCAAGTGTTACCCTTTTATGTAGGGCTATGGTTGTAGCCGTCTTACAGGGTGTTCGGATTAGTGCAGATAATTTACTCGTTTGGAAGTGCGTTGCTGAGAGTCAGCATGCCCATAGGATTTTTTGACGCATATGCTAAATATTAGTGATTTGTCATCAGTGGACAAACAAAAAGTCTTTGACTATCTCAAGTGGAACAGTTTCCGTTCCGAGAAGTACAAGGTTTTATACGTTAGTACCCCCAAGGTTGCGAGTACTTCCCTGAAGTGGTGGTTTGCGTCACTGGAAGGTTGTTCGCAGGCCTTGCGTGGCGTCGGTGAGGCTGCGGGAAGCAATTCTGATCAAGTTGTTCACGAGTTTCACAAGGTTGCGCCCCATGTCAGCGGGCTGGAAATAGACGACCTTTTGGAACCTCTTCTTTCTGATACATATTTTCGATTTGCCGCCGTACGAAACCCTTATAAGCGCATCTTCTCTGCATGGCAGTCGAAAATACTGTTGCAAGATCCGGAGCAGGTCGCATCGTATCCAAAGTTTGAGTTGTTACAGCAGCCGGTAAAAAGCGTAGCGGATATTGCGTCGGCTTTTGAGGCGTTTCTGGAGTATCTCGCTAGTAATAGCGCATCTTCACCTGAAAAAGATTTTTGGGCGCCTCAAGCCACGCTATTGCGTCCGGATCTGATCAATTATTCCTTGTTGGTCAAAATTGAAAGTTCCTCTGAACTCCATAAAGCATTATCGGAGCACTTCGGTGAGCAGGCCACCGATCCTTTCGCAGAGCCTTCACCAAGTGAAAATGTCATTCCCTTCCTTCCTGCTTTTATAACGGAACGAAGTGCGAATTTGATTAAAGAGTTGTATGCCGAAGATTTTGATGTCTTCGGATATGACAGGCAGGTACCAGAGCGTACAGAAGCGTTTACGGTAGAGCAGTTGGATCTCGCGTTTGACGCGGCCAGGCTGATTCGGGAAAGTCGTCAACAAATAGGTGCGCGCGCCCTTCAAATCCAGGACTTGACTCAACAGATCGAGGATTTGAATCAGCGAATTGCGTCATTGAATCCGACTCTATTCGAACGTGAATCGCAGTTAAAAGAGCTCATGGGTTCTTTGGTTAAACGTGACCGGCATATCGCCAGTCTTGAGCAATCTGTGGGTGTGCTCAACAGGCAGTTAGTCGATCTCAAAGCCGTTTTGATTGATCACGAAAAAGAGAATGTCAGTCTGAAGGCTGATCTGCTCAAGACGCAGCAGGAACTCCAGGCATTACTCTCTTCGCATTCCTGGCGTTTAATGTCGTCTGTGCGCATGGTTTCAGGGTTTGTGCGAGAGTCTGTCCATAACGTCAGAACGCTGACATGGAGTAAAGTTGTCGACTCGTTAAGGCGTCGTCGAGAGCTTTATAACGAAAACACTCTTCGTGAGATTCAAGAAAGCGGGTTGTTTGATCCGGAATATTACCTGGCCAATAATGCAGATGTGCGTGCAAAAGGCACTGATCCACTCAAGCACTACATGCTCAAGGGCTGGATAGAAAATCGCAATCCTTGCGCCGCTTTCAGTCCTTCGGATTATCTGTTGGCCAACCCTGATGTTGCCGAGGCTCAGGTTCATCCGCTGCTTCACTACATTCAATGCGGACAGCTTGAAGGTCGTCCAATCAGATTGCCAGTTCGCATTTGCGAAATGACGGCGGTCAAGCGTCGTCCCGTCGGGCGCAATGCGGTTTTCAATCCGTATGGTGAATATACACCGATACCGGTCCTGAAGGCTGTGCTCGAGGCACAGATCGAAGCCGTCAAAAAGTCAGGATTGTTCGACGAGAAGTACTACCTTGCGATGTACAGCGATGTACCGGAGGTCTCGGTAGATCCGCTCAGGCACTACTGTGAACAGGGCTGGCGCGAAGGTAAAAATCCTTCCATGGACTTTGATACGCGCGCCTACCTGGCACTTTACAAAGACATTCAACACATTGGTCTCAACCCGCTTTGGCATTACATTGTCACTGGCGCGGCGGAGCATAGAATAGCGGTACCGGACGCACTCATTAATCACGAAAACGACATCCGTTTTGGTGAAGTTAACAGCGACATCAAGTTGCTCGCGTTCTATGTATCGCCTGACTGGGAGGCGTTGCGTAGTGCCAGATTCGCTGCCAAAGGCAATTCGCAGCGACCACGCCCTGACAAGATGCTTGGGTTGTATGATTCGTTGGATGGGCGTGTGCTCACCCAGCAGGCACTCAGTGCCAAGAGCCATGGCTTTTTTGGCTTTTGCTTCAAACTGAGCGCAGATTCGGTTGTGCAAGCGTCGCCACAGCCTCTGGACATTTTTCTTGCCCATACAGAAATCGACTTTAATTTCTGCGTTCAAATAGATTTGCATCAGGAAGGCCTGGCGAATAACTTGATTACGCCTGTTGTTGCAGTTCTAGCTGATAAGCGATGTGTGCAGGTTGATGAGCGACCCGTCATCGTGGTTAAGCTCAATGAGTATGACGAAGACATCGTTGATTCAATTCGCAAGCTACGTGAGCGTTTGAATGAACTGTGTGACGGCGTGTACTTGATTGCTCAGTTTGGCTTCGCGGGTTCGGAAGAGTTGGCGCAGGACCTGGATGGTTTGTGTGACGCCGCGCTTGATCTTTCTGCAGATCCTGTGCCGGGCGAAACTGGCGTATTTACACCGCAAAACAAGAATGGAATAGATACCGTTCCGTATAACCTTGTTGCTTCGCAAGGGATCGTGCGGGCGCAGAAAACACATCTTCGTACTACTCCGGTTTTCCACGCTATTTCATTGGGGCGTGATGAAACTGCGCTTAAACAATATTCTCCTCTGGTGTATTCGCGCTTTCACATTCGTGACTATGGACGTTGGCTTGACGCGGCGATCAGAGGCGCAAGAAAAGCTCTCCCCGAGGATCGCCGTCTACTGTTCGTGAATGCCTGGAACAATTGGCAGGAAGGACTTTTCCTTGAGCCAGACAGTATCACCGGTTTTGGTCGGTTGAACGAAACAACACGCGCTTTGCTGGATATTGATTCCAGTATCATTATGCCAAAAGTTTCGGTAATTGTTCCAAACTATAATCATGAAAGCTACCTTGCTCGTCGGCTGGATAGTATTTATGGGCAGACTTACAAAAATATAGAAGTTATCCTGATGGATGACTGTTCGACTGATGATAGCCGTTCGGTGTTAACTGGTTATGCGGAAAAGTACCCTGATATAACGCGTTTGTTGTTCAATGAGACGAATTCGGGTGGCGTTTTTCATCAGTGGGCTAAGGGGATCAAGGCGGCCAAAGGTGACCTGGTATGGGTCGCTGAAAGCGATGACTACTGTGATGAGCGTTTCCTGGAGGCGCTTGTTAGTTGCTTTGATGATGAAGCGGTCATGCTTGCGTACTCGAAATGTGAGTTCGTAACCACCGACGAAGTTGTTATGCCGGACCAGTTCCTTAACTATGTAAGTGATCTGGAGTGTGCGAATAAATGGGCGGGTTCCTATGTAAGTACGGCGCATAACGAAGTGCGCTCGGCGTTGGGTATTAAAAATACAATACCTAATGCCAGTGGCGTGCTTTTCAAGCGTCCCGTTGATATGCCTCTGCTGGATGATCAGTCGTGGATGTCAATGAAAGTTGCCGGTGACTGGGTCTTCTATTTGCACATCCTGCGCGGCGGAAAAATTGCTTACTCCACTGAGGGTACAAACTTCTTCCGTCGACATTATGCAAGTACTGCCAACACCACTTATCGCAAAGAGGTCTTTTATCGCGAGCTCGGGGTGGCCAACAGAACGGTTCAGTCCCTCTACAATGTTCCGATGTCGGTGCTTGAGGCTTGCGAGGAATCCAGCAAGAAGCTGTATGACCACTATGTCGGGGGTTCCGCAGAAGAGTTTCTACGCTGGTATGACCATGATTCGATTGTTCGTGCAAGGGCTGACCGACTGCCGAACGTGATGGTTTCCACCATCGGCTTCTATCCGGGCGGTGCCGAAATTCTTCCGATTCGACTGGCAAACGAGTTTAAACGCCAGGGTATTTCCGTTTCCTTGTTTAGCGCCGGTATACCAAAACGCGAAGACGGTGTTCGCAAGATGCTGAGAAACGACGTGCCGGTGATCGAGACGTCGAATATCGAATCAGTGAAAGAGATCATTCATGATTTCGGAATTGAAGCACTTAATAGCCATCAGTGGTACGTTCAGAAGTATCCGGTCGATGTCCCGGATGTTTTTTCCGAGCTTGGCGCCCATGTGGCTGCTCTGCACGGGATGATTGAGCATGGCAATGGAGTGACTGATGAACAGTTGCGCATTGCTGACAAAGGTGTGAGTACGTGGGTCTATACCGCTGAGAAGAATCTTGTTCCTTTCTCGGACATCTCGCTGTACGACAAGTCTTCTCCCCGTTTCGTCAAGGTTCCTAACGGGTTGCAGCCGCCGGAAATTGTTCCAATCTCGCGCGTGCAGATGGGGATGCCGGAGGATGCTTTTGTATTGTGTTGTGTCAGTCGGGCAATTCCCGATAAAGGCTGGGGCGAAGCTATCCAGGCGGTAGAACTTGCGCGATCACTTTCCGGTCGGGACATCCGTATTATATTGGTCGGTAATGGCCTGGTGTACGATGAGTACTGTCAAGCAGGTGCGCCGGACTTCGTTTACCTGGCTGGCTTTAGTGATAACTCCGTAGGCCATTATGCTGCCGCGGACATGGGCATCATGTTGTCGACCTTCAGGTCCGAGAGTTTCCCCCTGACCATTGTCGACTGTCTGTTTGCCGGCAAGCCATACATTGCCACAGACGTAGGCGACATCAAAAACATGTTGACGATAGAGAGCGGCGTTGCCGGGGAGATTATCGAGTTGGAAGATTGGGTCGTCCCAATCGAGAGCACGGCCCGCGTGATTGCAGCGTTCGCGACAGATGAACGGAAATACCAGGAAGCCGTCGGCTTGGTGAAAGACGTTTCCAGTCGATATCGAATTGACGCCGTTGCCTCTCAATATCTTCGATTGTTCGAGCGTGACATTCAGCAGCACAAGGCAGAGTCGGCGAAGGCCGAAGGCTCTGGCATGACTGTCCAAGACCTGCAGGCGGACTTGCTGTAAGCAGGACAGCTAGCGTTAAGGGGAGGGCTCACAGGGCAGGTCCGGCTGATTGCCAGGCCTGCAGTGAGAGCGAGACGGGCGTCTCCGGCAATTTGGTAAGCCGCCTCTCTTGACGTATCATTAGCCGTCACAGTGTGTCCCGTTACATATTAAAGTGTAGGTCGTTGCAATGGTTGCCAAGGATGGGGCAGGTCACGCCCGCCTTGTCTGCTGCTGCACAAGGCGGCAGTTCCAACCATATCAAGCGCTGGAGGGCGACGTTGAATAATTCCGAGAACACTTCCCCTAATCCCGTTAAGCGGTCCCTGGTTCTGGGGGGGCGCGGTTTCATAGGCACCCACTTGATAGACGCGTTGCTCGATCAGGGGCATTTTGTGCGCTGTTTCGATCGTCCTAACGTGGTGCCGCTAGGTGAATCCCACTCCAGTCATCCTAATTTCGAGCTTTGCGAAGGAGACTTCACCAGTGAGGCTGAAGTCGCCAAGGCATTGGAAGGTTGCGATGTTTGCTATCACCTTGTGTCGACTACGCTCCCCAAGTCTTCAAATGCTGATCCCGTCTTCGATGTGGAGAGCAATGTCGTTGCGACCATCCGCCTGCTAAACCTCGCGGTGAAGTCCGGCCTGAGGAAGATTATTTTTATCTCCTCCGGTGGCACGGTGTATGGAGACCCTACGCAAGTACCTATTCCAGAAACCCATGCTACTGACCCGGCCTGTTCCTATGGAATTGCCAAGTTGGCGATCGAGAAGTATTTGGCGCTTTTCCATCGCTTATACGGCCTTGACTATACTGTTCTACGTCTTGCAAACCCCTTTGGTGAGGGGCAGCGCACCTATGCTAGCCAAGGCGCGGTTGCTGTATTCCTTGGTAAAGTCCTGCGTGGCGAGACGGTAGAGATTTGGGGCGATGGCACGGTTGTACGCGACTACATTCATGTCTCTGATGTGGTGAGAGCGTTGTTGGCATCGTCAGCGCGATCTGGTGAAGAGCATGTGTTCAATATCGGTTCAGGGCGCGGACATAGTCTCAATGAGGTTCTTGACGCGATCGAGAGGGTCGCGGGGCGAAATGCAAGTCGTCAGTACTTGTCTGCTCGCGGATTTGACGTGCCTGTCAGTGTCCTGGATATCGAGCGCGCCAAACAGTCATTGGGGTGGGTCCCTTTCGTGAGTTTCGATCATGGATTGGAGCGCTTTGCCGCTTGGTTATTGGATAATCCGGAGTCAACACATTGATTTGACGATGGGGCTGCAATTATGAGCCCGGTCAGATAATTCTCAGATGCGCAGCTCAAAATCTCCGGTTGGGGCATCCGCCATGGAGTTGAGAGGCGCGTGAGGCATGCTGTGTCGTTCGATATATTTAAGGTATGCCATAAACAAGAACGCCGATTTGTTAGATATGTTTGTGCTCACGAACATATCTAACAAATCGGCGTTCTTGTTTCTTTTAGCTTAATGAAGGTTACAGGCGCGGAGGAAAATATTAGTTACCAAAATAAGCTCGGGTAACTGTTTCCGGATCTGAATCCATTTTTATTCTGCCGTGCTCCAGCCAAATGACCCGATTGCATGTATGCAGCACCAGGTCACGGGAGTGGCTGGCTATCACCAAAATGCTGGTGGCTTGGACCAGTTCGTTCATCCGAGCTTCTGCTTTGTGCTTGAAGCCTTCGTCCCCTACCGACAGCCATTCGTCCATGATCAATATTTCAGGTCTGATGGTCGTCGATACCGCAAACGCCAAGCGCAAGTGCATGCCGGAAGAGTACGTGCGCACCGGCATGTCAATGAAGTCACCCAGTTCTGAAAACTCAATAATTTCGTCGAGTTTTTCTGCGATATCACTTTTTGTCATCCCAAGCAGGATGCCGCGCATGAAGATGTTTTCCCTGCCGGATGCCTCCGGGTCTATCCCTAATGAAATATCAATGAGGGAAGCGACTTCGCCGCTGATACTGGCGGTGCCAGCGGAGGGGGTGTATACACCGCTCAGCAGCCTGAGTAATGTGCTTTTGCCAGCGCCGTTATGACCGAGCAATCCAACCCGGTCTCCGTCATTGAGGGAAAAAGTAAGGTCTTCCAGTGCTCTGACGATCACTCGGCCTTGGTCGTTGGCACTGAGTTTGCCGCCTGTAGCGACTTGAATCAGTCGCTTTTTCAGAGAGCGAGCACTTGCGTTATAGATAGGGAAATCAACGCATGCGTTATGAAATTCAATAGCAGCCATAATAGTTTTCTTCTTAGAGCCAATAAGCAATGCGACGTTTATAAAGGCCATAGATGATGATCGCGATGCACCAGCCAACCAGAGCCATGCCCCCGGCCACGCACCAGCTAACAGTGCCTACATCCTGTCCGAGCAAGGGGGCCCTGACTATTTGTACGAGGTGATAGATGGGGTTCAAATCCAGTAAATAGGTGCCGGCTCGTCCTGGTAGCAGGCTTGGAAGCCACATGATTGGCGTCAAATAAAAGGCAATTTGCAAGACGCTCGCGATGATCTGCGGGAGGTCACGATATCGAGCGCATAGAAGGCTCAATATCAAGCTGATCCATGCCAGATTGAGAGCAAGCAGCATAAAGCCCGGGACACTCAACAGTGCTCCAAGGCCCAATGGCTTCTGAACAGCCAGCAGCACAAGCGGGAAAATGACGATGTTGTGCGCGAGGATCAAAGTATTGCGCCATATCGTGCGTAAAATATGCACGAATAATGGGATGGGGAGTTGTTTGATAATGCTTTCTGCGGCGATGAGGCTGGTGCAGCCCTCTAACACGCAGGTAGAAATAAAACTCCAGAAAATCATACCTGCTGCAAGAAATGGCAGAAAGTCTTTCATGGGGGAGTTAAATATTTGGCCAAATACGAGGCCAATAGTACCAATCATAACGCCCATGCTGATTGTTAGCCAAAACGGTCCGACAGCAGAGCGCCTATACCGTTGACGTACATCCTGCCATCCGAGCATGCCTACCAGAGAATAGCGCTTTACAGCCGTCGCTATGTCTGCCAAGGCAGCGGTAATTGGGTTGTTTAGCATTCGAAATACCGGGTTGTCAAAACAGTCGATGATTGTAATCTTGTAGGAGGGTGTAGTGTCACTTTTTCCATCCCGTCTAGTTTCCAGTTTTTTACGATCGCGGGATCTACTCCACGTAGAATGCCCCCGCTGCAAGTAGGGGGCGTAAAGTCTGAAGCGATTTCGTATGGCGTGCGCGCATTCGGTGCGCTCGTTACCATGACAAACTTGAGCTACTCGTTCAGAAAACAGCGCTTGTGTCGAGCGATTCAGGTGTGCAAATGCTCAGAAATAAAGTTCCTGCCGGATGATGTGCGCTTTTTCTATCATCCCACGGTCAGAGGTTAACTCCCAAGAAAATTTCCTACATTCCAGAAACGCATATTGAGCCAGGTCGCCGCGTCTGGTCGTAAGTACCCCACGTAAATCACCTGCTCGAAAGGGGTCAGAGAGATTGGCTGATGGTTGCCGGCGAGCAGCTCCACAGCAGCAACGTGTTCTGGTTTTCGACAGGGTTTCGCGTCCTCGCATTCTCTGTCCGGCAGACCGGTCAGGGGGGCGAATTATAGCGACGCTTTGAGTAAAATGCTCCTTCCTGGGGCCTCCCCTGTGGAAGTATTGGGCGATCTCGTCCTCATTGAGGTTACAATGCCGACCGACGACCGCGTAAAAGGAGGGGGCTACGGGCTCGAACGCTTGAATGGATAAAATACGCAGAGTGTTGCTTGGTTTGCCTCGCAGGCAAAAAAGACTGATACAGGTCGCCACCGATGTGGTTTTGGTGTGGGTCGCCTTGTGGCTGGCCTTTATCGTCCGCCTCGGCATCGACGACATGTACAATCCGCTAAAGTCGCATTTCTGGCTGTTCGTCAGTGCCTCGATTATTGCCATTCCCCTTTTCGTACGCTTTGGCATGTACCGCGCCGTCATGCGCTACTTCGGCAATGATGCGCTGATTGCCATCGTCAAGGCGGTCAGTCTGTCCTCGCTGATCCTCGCCGTGGTGGTTTACTGGTACAGCAATCACCAGGCCGTGGTGCCGCGCTCCATCATCTTCAATTACTGGTGGCTAAGCCTGGTAATCATTGGCGGCCTGCGTCTGTGCATGCGTCAATACTTCATGGGTGATTGGTTCACCGCTGCGCAGCATGTACCGTTTGTCAATCGAGACGATGGTTTGACCAAGGTCGCCATTTACGGCGCAGGCGTGGCAGGCAACCAGTTGGTTGCAGCGTTGCGCATGGGCCGCGTGATGCGCCCTGTGGCGTTCATCGATGACGATTCCTCTATCGCGGATCGTTCGATTGCCGGGTTGCGGGTCTATAAGCCCAAGCATATTCAGCAGATGATCGACATGACCGGGGCTCAGGAAATTCTTCTGGCGTTGCCGTCTTCGACCCGTGCGCGGCGCAGAGAGATTCTCAATTTTCTGGAGGGTTTCCCGCTCCATGTGCGCAGTGTTCCGAATTTCACCGATCTGGCCAGTGGTCGGGTCAAGGTGGACAACATTCAGGAAGTCGACATTGCTGACCTGTTGGGGCGGGATTCGGTGCCGGCTCAGCCTGATTTGTTGGCTCGATGTGTGACGGGCAAGACGGTTTTGGTGACGGGGGCGGGCGGTTCGATCGGTTCCGAGCTTTGTCGGCAGATTTTCTCCCTGGGACCGACCACACTGTTGTTATTCGATCATAGCGAATTCAATCTTTACAGCATTTTGTCTGAGCTCGAGCATCGTATTGCCCGTGAGTCGTTGCCTGTCCGGTTGTTACCGATACTGGGGTCGATTCGGCACCCCCATAAACTTCTGGATGTAATGAAGACCTGGAGCGTGGACACGGTTTATCACGCGGCGGCCTATAAGCACGTGCCTATGGTTGAGCACAATATTGCCGAAGGTGTACTCAACAATGTGATCGGGACGCTCAATACCGCTCAGGCTGCATTGGAGGCTGGTGTTGCAAACTTTGTGCTGATCTCGACCGATAAGGCCGTACGCCCGACCAATGTCATGGGTAGCACCAAGCGGCTGGCCGAGTTGACTTTGCAGGCCCTCAGTCGTGAGTTGGCGCCGGTGTTGTTCGGGGATAAGTCCAATGTGTCCCGGGTCAACAAGACCCGTTTCACCATGGTGCGGTTCGGTAATGTGTTGGGCTCGTCTGGCTCGGTTATTCCGCGCTTTCACAGCCAAATCAAATCGGGCGGGCCCTTGACGGTTACCCATCCGAAGATTACCCGTTACTTCATGACCATTCCCGAGGCGGCACAGCTGGTAATACAGGCCGGCTCAATGGGGCAGGGTGGAGATGTGTTTGTGCTGGACATGGGCGAGCCGGTCAAGATCATTGAGCTGGCGGAGAAGATGATTCACCTGTCTGGCTTGAGCATTCGCTCGGAGAATAATCCGCAAGGCGATATTGCCATCGAGTTCACTGGACTGCGTCCCGGGGAAAAGCTTTACGAAGAGTTGCTGATCGGCGACAACGTGTCCGCTACCCAGCACCCGATGATCATGAGCGCCAAGGAGGATCATTTGCCTTGGGAAGTGCTCAAGCGCAACTTGATGGAGTTGCTGTCTGCTGTTGAACTGGATGATTATTCGCGGGTTCGCCAACTTCTGCGTGACACTGTCAGTGGTTACGCCCCGGATGGTGAGATCGTCGACTTGATTTACCAGCAGCGTCGCCTCGAACCTTGATTGTTACACGCTCTGTAACAGGCACATTTTGACAGAGTTGTCCCGTGACCCGGATTTTGGGGCAGCTTTGCAATAGCTGTTCAGTGGCGACGGTCTATTTTGGTCGTACTGGAGTGGAGCGTGGCTGTCACGGCTTTAACCTGCACCACGAGGACAGCTTTCGCGGCCAGGCCGCAATGGCGTCCTGCGTCCCTTTCATCACCGAGTACCTCGAACGACTTCTTGAAACCACTCAGCTAGCGCTGAGCGATCATCTCCAGGTGTTCGCTGTAGTTTTCGATCTGCGCTTTGCTGATGACTACCTACCGGCATTCGATTATCTGCGAAAGAATGTTTGGCAGTAGCCTGCCGGTCAGCACGTCCGGGAAAACTGCGAATGAGTCTCCGGATGTGCTTGAATATGCCCTGACTACCTGACCTGAGCCCCATATGAGCCTGATGAGCTTTTTCAGGGAGCGTTGCGCGAGTAATGCAGAAATTGGCTTTCGTGAGGTGTTCGCAGCGGCTAAAAACACTAGAATGAGCGGCTGGAGTGATCGTTTTTGATCGATTCGCTGTTTTTTTTGAATTAAATATTTATTTGAAAGGAATGTCTGGTGCTGAATTTTTATCGAGTTAATAAGTTTTTTTTATTGTGGCAGTTTTTTTGCGGGGATTAAAGGGTTCGCTTTCTTTTGGCGGGTTCCAAATATTCTATTAAAGTAAAATATGATTAGGATTTATTGAAATGTGGCGCAATCCAAAATACTGGCTGGATGGTGAACCAATTCAAAATTTCGGCGATTTTTTGTCGGATTTTTTTATGCAAAAACTTTTTTATAGTGCGGGCATGCAGGCAGGCTCCATTAGGATTGTCGGTAGCTGTATGGATGACGAGTTGTTGAAGAGTGAATCAGAGTTTGACTCTCAGCAGGGTATTCGAACTATTTATTGGGGATGTGGGCTTCGGCACGAATACAGTTTAACCGACAAGAGTCGTGGGCTTGTCGATATTCTGGCCGTTCGAGGCCCTTTATCACGATCAGCATTGCGGTTGGGGATAGAAACTCCAATGGGGGATCCGGGGTTGCTTCTCCCTGCTCTCTACACCCCAAGCTCTTTGCCTGGAATTAAGGGTGAGACTCTCTTGGTTCCTCATTTTCACGATGTCAGAACGGACGATGAGCTCCTTGCATTAAGTGGATGTAGTGCGATCCTTAGGCCAAATATAAATAATGATACTCTTTGTATTTTTGAATTTATTGATCGTTTAACGACTGCAGAATTTGTTTTGTGCGGATCATTGCATGCGGCGATTGTGGCGGCGGCATATGGGCGTCGTTTTGGGTTCTGGAACAGCGATTGTATTGATCTGCCTTTTAAATGGCAGGATTTTGCGGCCTCAATTTCCATGCCTTGCGTTTTTCACGATAATGTTGGGCAGGCGCGATCTCATTTCATTAGCGAGATAGAGCCGAATATATCGATCCCGGTCCTTTGGCCGCTGCTGGCTGTTGCGCCATTTGCTGTGCGTCCAGAAGCCATGGTAAAGGTTATGGAGTTCGATGTAAGAAGGCATGGAGTGTCCGCTCTTCAGGTGGCAGCTCCATCGCTTGCCGCAAATAAGGTACAGTCCGCTATTCTTCAGGTTAACTCGCTTTCAGCTAATTCTCTAGTTGCGTTGCAGAAAGCGCAGAGTGATTTGATGGAGTTAGGCGCTGCTCGCGAAGATGCCTTGCATGAGTTAGAGAGAGTTCGTGCAGAGGCTGCTAATGCTACATTTGAAAGGGATCTCGTTGTCGGTAGTACAAGTTGGCGGATTACGGCGCCTCTTCGTAAAGTTGGGGTGCGTTACCCGGTGGTGGGGCGCACGCTTCGTCGTTCACTCAAGATTCTCTGGTGGACGCTTACGATGCAAATCGGCCATAAATATCTTTTGTGGAAAAGAAAACGCACCGTGGTGCCAGTGATTTCTGCGGATGCTGACACTGCACAAGTACAGCAAGT
>Ga0163161_10001481_pt1 | contig 17336 bp, 10 predicted proteins | sample S45metaG_FD_129847 | JGI IMG/M metagenome (GOLD analysis project Ga0163161, IMG submission 129847) | Switchgrass rhizosphere microbial communities from Kellogg Biological Station, Michigan, USA - S4-5 metaG | ecosystem: Host-associated > Plants > Roots > Rhizosphere > Soil | place: USA... | reverse complement strand
TCCGTGGAACCCCTCTGAATGCTGGCGGTCATAATTCCCGACACAGCGCGATCCTCAATGAACGACACGGCGTCTACCCCTTCACGTCTGCTCAAAATCACCGCTGTGACGGCGCGCTGGCTGTTGGGTTTGCTGATCGCTGCATGGCTTCTGCTGGCGCTGTCAGTCGTTGTCCTACACGCGTGGATTGTGCCGCGAATCGGTGATTTTCGCGGCGCTCTGGAGGCACAGGCTAGCAAGGCCATCGGCGTGCCGGTTCGCATCGGCTCTATCACCGCCCGCCCCGAGGGGCTTTTCCCCGCCTTCGAACTGCGCGACGTGGTGCTGCAGGATGCCGACAAGCGCGAGGCCCTTCGCCTCGTGCGCGTGGTGGCCAGCGTGTCGCCGCGATCGCTCTGGCGCCTGAATTTCGAGCAGCTCTACATCGAGGGTCCGCAGCTCGACGTGCGCCGCGACGCTCAGGGAAAACTCCATGTGGCTGGATTGCACATGGCCACCGATACGACCGGAGAGACCCGCGCCGCCGACTGGTTTTTCGCGCAGCGCGAGCTGGTCATCGAAGGCGGCACCGTGCGCTGGACCGACGAGCAGCGCCAGGCCGAGCCGCTTCTTTTGACCGACGTGCGCTTCGTGGCGCGAAACGGAGGCCGCCGTCACGGCCTCCGGCTCGATGCCACGCCGCCCGCCGGCTGGGGCCAGCGCTTCACGCTGCGCGGGCAGTTCCGCCAGCCGCTCTTGTCGGTGCGCACCGGCCGCTGGCAGACCTGGGACGGCCAGATCTACGCCGACCTGCCCTACATCGACGTCACCCGCCTCGGCCAATACGTTTCGCTCGATGCGCGCATCCGCGAAGGCAACGGCGCGGTGCGCCTCTGGGCCGACGTGGAAGACGGCCAGCTCGTGGGCGGCGCGGCCGACCTGGGACTCGACCGCGTCGATGCCTCGCTGGGCAAGGGCCTGGAGCCACTGGTGCTGCGCTCGGTCACCGGCCGCCTCGCGGGGCAGCTGAAAAACGACACCCTCGAGTTCTCGACCACCGCGCTGCAGTTCGACACCTCCGACGGCATGCGCTGGCCCGGCGGCAACCTCTGGCTGCAGCACACGCCGGCCAAGGGCCGAACGCCCGAGAAGGGCGCGCTGCGCGCCGACCGGCTCGACCTGGCTGCGCTCGCGCTCATCGCCGACCGGCTGCCGCTGGGCGATGCCACGCACCGCGTGCTCGACAGCTACGCGCCGCGCGGGCTGGTCGAGCACATCGACCTGAGCTGGCAAGGCTCGCTGGGCGCGCCCGACAAGTACCAGGCGCGCGGCCGCGTGAGCGGCCTGCGCGTGGCCTCGCAGCCGGCGCCGGCAACGCCGGCTCCACCTGCGACGCCCGCCACGGCAGCGGCCACGGCCACGCCTCCTCGCGCCCATCCCGGCACGCCCGGCCTGAGCGGCACCACTGTCGACTTCGACGCCACGCAGGCCGGCGGCACGGCCACGCTGGCCATCGCGCAGGGCACGCTCGAATTCCCGGGCGTCTTCGAGGAGCCCGTGATCCCGATCGACCGGCTCTCCACCCAGCTCCAGTGGAAGCTGGACAACGGCAACGCGCAGCTGCAGGTCTCCAAGCTGCGCTTCGCCAACACCGACGCCGAGGGCGATGCCGAAGCCAGCTGGCGCACCAGCGACTCGGCCGTCTCCAGCGGCAAGGGGCGCTTCCCCGGCGTGCTCGACCTGCAGGGCAAGCTCACCCGGGCCGACGGCACGCGCGTGTTCCGCTACCTGCCGCTCGACATTCCCCAGCACACCCGCGACTACGTGCGCGATGCCGTCACCAAGGGCACCGCGAGCACCGTCGATTTCCGCGTGCGCGGCGATCTGCACGACATGCCGTTCAAGGACCCGAAGCTGGGCGACTTTCGCATCGCGGCCAAGGTGGCGGATGTCGACTACGCCTATGTGCCGCCCTCGCTCGCCGCCACGTCGTCGCGCAGCGCAGCGCCCGCCCCGGTGTGGCCGGCGCTGACCGGCCTCTCGGGCGAACTGGTGTTCGAGCGCGACGGCATGCTGGTGCGCAATGCGCGCGGCCGCCTGGTCGGCGCCACCGGTGTCGAGGTGACCAAGGGCGAGGCGCAGATTCCCGAGTTGTCGCACCACGCGCAGGTGCTTCGCGTCGATGTGCAGGCCAAGGGCCCGCTTGGCGAAGTGCTGCGTGTGGGCGCGCCGCTGGCCGGCGAGACGGGCGAGATCATGCGCACCGCGCGCGCTACCGGCTCGGCCGACTACAAGCTGCACCTGGAGCTGCCGCTCGCGGCGATGGACAACGCCAAGGTGCAGGCCAGCGTCGCACTGGCCGACAACGAACTGCAGTTCGTGCCCGAGGCGCCGTCGCTCACGCATGCCAAGGGCACGTTGAACTTCACCGAAACCGGCTTTTCGCTGGCCGGCGTGCAGGCGAAGCTGCTCGGCGGCGACATCCGCCTCGAAGGCAAGGGCCGCTTCACCGGCCCCAACCGCGAGGTCGCGCTGAAGGCGCAAGGCACGGCCACCGCCGAGGGGCTGCGCAGCGCGCGCGAGGTCGACTGGCTTGCGCGCCTGGCCGAGAAGGCCACCGGCAGCACGCCGTACGCGGCCACGTTCTCGGTGCGCGACGGTGCCTCCGAGCTCTCGCTCACGAGCAGCCTGCAAGGCCTCGCGCTGCAACTGCCGGCGCCGCTGTTGAAGACGGCCGAGGAGCAGATGCCGCTGCGCATCGAGAAGAAGGTGCTGGCGCGCGAGATCCGCGACAGCCGCCAGGGCAGCACCACTGTCGCCACGCAGGACCAGCTCTCGCTGGAGCTGGGCCGCGTCGGCACGGTGCAGTTCGTGCGCGACATCTCGGGTGCCGAGGCGCGCGTGCTGCGCGGCAGCATCGGCATCGGACTCTCGGCGGACGAGACCGCGAGCCTTCCCGACAAGGGCGTGTTCGCGAACGTCAACGTGGACAAGCTCGACATCGCCGCATGGGACGCCCTCCTGGGCGCCGCCGCGAGCAGCAGCGCCCCGAGCGAATCCCCGGGTGCCGGCGAAGACGCCGCGCAGGCCTACATGCCCACGCGCATCGCGGTGCGCGCGCAGCAACTGGGCGTTGCCGGGCGCACGCTGCACAACGTGGTGCTCGGCGGCACGCGCGAAGGGGCGCTCTGGCGCGCCAACATCGACGCCACCGAACTGAGCGGCTACGCGGAGTACCGCCACACGCAGGCCGGCCGGCTCTACGCGCGGCTCGCGCGGCTGAAGATCGCGCCGTCCGAGGCAACACAGGTCGAGGCCCTGCTCGACGAGCAGCCCGGCACGCTGCCCGCGTTGGACATCGTGATCGACGACTTCGAACTGCTCGGCAAGCGCCTGGGCCGCGCCGAGATCGATGCGGTCAACCGCGGCGGCGCGGGCCGCGAGTGGTTGCTGAACAAGCTGACCTTCACCATGCCCGAGGCGAGCTTTGCGGCCAAGGGCACCTGGGCCGCCATTCCCGGTGCCGCCGCCGGCCAGCGCCGCACGGCCATGACCTTCAAGCTGGACATCGCCGATGCCGGAGACCTCCTCGCGCGCTTCGGCATGCCCGGCGTGCTGCGGCGCGGCAAGGGGCGGCTGGAAGGCGACGTCAACTGGCGCGGCTCGCCGTTCTCGCTCGACTATCCGAGCCTGGGCGGCCAGTTGCAGGTCGATGTGGAGTCGGGACAGTTCCTCAAGGCAGACCCGGGGCTGGCCAAGCTGCTCGGCGTGCTGAGCCTGCAGGCGCTGCCGCGCCGCCTCACGCTGGACTTCCGCGACGTGTTCAGCGAGGGCTTCGCCTTCGACTTCATCCGTGGCAACGCCAAGATCGACAAAGGCATCGCGAGCACCAACAACCTGCAGATGAAGGGCGTCAACGCCGCGGCGCTCATGGACGGCTCGGCCGACATCGTGCGCGAGACGCAGAACCTGCGCGTGGTGGTGGTGCCCGAGATCAACGCCGGCACCGCCGCGCTGGTGGCCACCGCCATCAACCCGGCCATCGGCCTGGGCACCTTCCTTGCGCAATGGGTGCTGAGCAAGCCGCTCGCCGCCGCCGCCACGCAGGAGTTCCACATCGAAGGCACCTGGGCCGACCCCAAAATAGCCAAGGTGCCGCGCTCGCTGCAAATGCCGAGCCTCCCGGGATTGCCGGGATCACCGGGCCGGACCGGTTCCGCGGCCGCGGAAGAAGGCAAGCAAACGGAGACCACGCAATGAAAGTCGCAGCCATCCAGATGGTGTCGGCCATCGCCCGTGAAGCCAACCTCGCACGCGCCCACGACCTGCTCGCACAGGCTGCCGCGGCGGGCGCCGAGCTCGCGGTGCTGCCCGAGTATTTCTGCATGATGGGCGCGCGCGACACCGACAAGCTGGGCCTGCGCGAGACGGCCGGCGCGGGCACGGTGCAGGGCTTCCTGGCCGATGCGGCGCGCGAGTTCGGCCTGTGGATCGTGGGCGGCACGCTGCCCATCGAGAGCACCGATGCCGAGCATGTCTTCAACAGCTCGCTGGCCTTTGCGCCCGACGGCCAATGCGTGGCGCGCTACGACAAGATCCATCTCTTCTTCTTCGACAACGGCACCGAGCGCTACGACGAGCGCCGTGTCATCGCGCCGGGCGCCAAGCCCGTCGTGTTCGACCTGCCTTCGCGCGACGGCCACAACTGGCGCATCGGCATGAGCGTCTGCTATGACCTGCGCTTTCCCGAGCTGTACCGCGCGCTCGCCAAGCAGGGCGCCGACCTGCTGCTGGTGCCCAGCGCCTTCACCCGCACCACCGGCGCGGCCCACTGGGAGGTGCTGCTGCGCGCCCGCGCCATCGAGAACCTCGCATGGGTGGTGGCGCCCGCGCAAGGCGGCACGCACGAGAACGGCCGCCAGACCTGGGGCCAGTCGCTCGTCGTCGATCCCTGGGGCACGGTGGTGGCGCAGCAGGCCTGCGACGAAGGCGTGGTGCTGTTCGACATCGACGCGAAGCAGATCGAGCGCACGCGCGCACAACTGCCTGTGCTGTCGCACTGCGTTCTCTAGCCGCGATGTCCGATGCGCTGCTTACCGTCGCACCGCAGCGGTGGGCGCGTTCCGCGTACGGGCGGCTGCGCTCGCTGTGGCAGCGCTGGTTCCTGTGGCTGCTGCTCGCGGTGCTGGTGTCGGTGCTGCTGGTCACGGTGGTGTGGCTCGCGGGTCGGCACGAGGTCGAGCAGGTGCAGGCCCAGCTCGACCGCGACACCGCCGACGCCGTCGCCGATCTGCGCAGCGGCTTCCAGCGCAATGCGCAGAGCCTGCGCGCCACGCAGACGCCGGGCACCGACCGCGCGAAATGGAACGACGCCGCGGCCGCCCTGCTGCGCGAGCACCGCGAGTGGCTCCGGCTCGAATGGCGCGATGCCGCGCTGCGGCCCATCGAAGCCATCAACACGCCCTATCGCATGCGGCTTCTGGACGAGGCGAGCCGCGGCCCCGAGCAGTCCGACGTGATGCTGGCCTGCGCGGCAGCACGCAAGCTCGGCGCGGGCGCGTACTCGCCGAGCCACTACGTGCCGATTGCCGGCGGCGGCGGTGTCGAGGTGATGGAGTTCTGCGTGCCGATCGATGTCGGCGGTTTTCTCGTCGCGAGCTATTCGCTGCGCGATGCGCTCATCGAACTCGTCGGCCCCACGCTCACGCGAGGGCAGGAAGTGGCGTTCACCGAGACCGACGGCACGCGGCTGGTGGCGCTGGGCAGTTCGCGCCGCGTCGGCACGCGCGTCTTCACCTCGCAGCAGCTGATCGACCTGCCGGGCGCCGCGCTGATGCTGCGCGTAGACGGCTGGCGCGCCGCGCCCGACCTGTTCCCGAACATGCTCACGGCACTGGTCACCGCGATCTCGATCGCGCTGGTGTCGGTGCTGGTGCTGCTCGCGCGCGACACGCGGATGCGCCTGCGCGCCGAGCGCGACCTGGCCGACGCGCTCGCGTTCCGCAAGGCGATGGAAGACTCGGTCATCACCGGCCTGCGCGCACGCGACCTGCAGGGGCGCATCACCTACGTGAACCCGGCTTTCTGCGAGATGGTCGGCTTCACCCCCGAGGAGCTCATGGCCGACAGCGCGGATGCACCCGAAGCCCCCTACTGGCCCACCGAACTGGCGCACGAATACCAGCAGCGCCAGGCGCGGCGGCTCGCTGGCGGCATGCCGCCGCGCGAGGGTTTCGAATCGGTCTTCATGCGCAAGGACGGCACGCGCTTTCCGGTGCTGATCTTCGAGGCGCCGCTGATCAACGCGCACCGCGTGCAGACCGGCTGGATGAGCGCGTTCATCGACGTGAGCGAGCAGCGCCGCATCGAAGAGCTTTCGCGCGCGAGCCAGGAGCGCCTGCAGGCCAGCGCGCGGCTTGCCACGGTCGGCGAGATGGCGTCGCTGCTGAGCCACGAACTCACGCAGCCGCTGGCCGCGATTGCCAGCTATGCCAGCGGCTCGCTCAACCTGCTCGGGCCGAACGCGAAGGGCGACCAGGGCGAAGTCGCGATGGCCGTCAAGCGCATCGCCGAGCAGGCCGACCGCGCGGGCCAGGTGATCCGCAGCGTGCACGACTTCGTGCGCCGGCGCGACCGCACGCGCGAGGCTGTCGCGCCGCAGGCACTCATCGATGCGGTGCTGCCGCTGGTGCGGCTGCAGGCGCGCAAGCTCGGCGTGATCATCGAGGTGGTGCTCGAAGACCGGCTGCCCGCGGCCATGTGCGACCGTACGCTGGTCGAGCAGGTGCTGCTGAACCTCGCGCGCAATGCGATGCAGGCGATGGACAGCCCCGACAACGTCGGCAGCCGCGTGCTGCGGCTGCGCGTGGCGCGTGCCGTGGCGGTGGGCGGCCCGGGCGCCGAAGACGCGCGGCGCTGGCTCGAGTTCTCGGTGGCCGACCTGGGCTGCGGCATCGGCGAGGACGTCGCCGAGCGGCTCTTCACGCCTTTCTTCACCACGCGCGCCGACGGCATGGGCCTCGGCCTGAGCCTGTGCCGCACGGTGGTGGAGCAGCACGGCGGCGCGCTCCTGCACGAGCCCAACCGGCCGCGCGGCACGATCTTCCGATTCACCCTACCGAGCACGTGATGCGCTCTGGCCTTCGTTCTTCCTGGAATTGTTGATATGCAACCGCTGATCGATGGACTCATCTATATCGTCGACGACGATGCCAGCGTGCGCGAGGCGCTCGCCTGGCTGCTGCGCTCGCGGCGCCTGGCGAGCGAGCATTTCGGCAGCGCCGACGCCTTCGAGCAATTGCTGGCGGAGGGCCCGCTGCCCGATCAGCCGCGCTGCCTGTTGCTCGATGTGCGCATGCCCGGCACCAGCGGGCTCGTGCTGTTCGACCGCCTCGCCGAGCGCGGCCTGCTGGACGCGATGCCGGTGATCTTTCTCACCGGCCATGCGGACGTGCCGACGGCCGTCGATGCCGTCAAGCGCGGTGCCTTCGATTTCTGCGAGAAGCCGTTCTCGGACAACGCGCTGGTCGACCGCATCGAGCAGGCGCTCGGGGCGTCGCTGCGCGCGCTCGAGGTGCAGCGCGCACGCCGCAGTCTCGCCGGGCGCATCGCCGAACTGACGGACCGCGAGCGCGACGTGATGCGGCTCGTGGTCGAGGGATTGCCGAACAAACTGATCGCCGATCAGCTGGCGATCAGCGTGCGCACGGTGGAGGTCCACCGGGCGCGCGTGTTCGAGAAGATGGAAGTGAAGTCGGCCGTCGAATTGGCGAACCGACTTCGGGATCTCTAGGAGATCAGGCCTTTTCCGCGACGAAGATTTCGACGCGGCGGTTCTGGGCGCGGCCAGCCGGTGTGCCGTTGTCGGCCAGCGGTTCGCGCGAGCCGCGGCCGTCGGTCGTGATCGCGGTGGTCGACACGCCGCGGCCCACCAAGTGGTTGCGCACGCTGTCGGCGCGGCTCACCGAGAGGCGCTCGTTGCCTTCTTCGCTGCCGGTGTTGTCGGTGTGGCCGACCACGCGCACGCTGGCGGCGGTGGCGGTCTTCAGGCCTTCGGCGACCTTGTCGAGCACCTGCGCGAGGTTGCGCTTGACGTTGGCGCGGCCGGTATCAAACGAGAGCTCATTCGGAATGACCACGTGCAGCTGGTTGTCGGCGGTCTGCTCGATCACCACGCCCGTGCCCTTGGTCGAGGCTTCCAGGTCGGTCTTCAGTGCGGCCAGGCGCGCAGTCCAGCTGTTGGCGGGCGCTGCCGGCTGTGCGGCCGGCGCGGGTGCCGGCGGCGGTGCGGACTGCGAAGCGCAACCTGCAATGAACATCAACGCAGCCGTTGCTGCTGCACCCGAGACTAGAAGCTTCCTCATGAGTTTTCCCTCTTATGGACCAATAAAAACGAAAGCGGGAACCGGCCGTTCGATGCGGCCGGTTCCCGATGGGGCGGCTGCTTAGCCGCGCGGGCCGCGCTCACCCACGTAGATTTCGACGCGGCGGTTCTGTGCGCGGCCGGCGTCGGAGTTGTTGTCGGCCACCGGCTCGTGCGAGCCGCGGCCCTCGATGCGGAAGGCCGCCGCGTTCACGCCGCGTGCGACCAGATAGTCGCGCGTGCTGGTGGCACGGTCGACCGACAGCGGGTTGTTGATGGCGTCCGAGCCGGTGCTGTCGGTGTGGCCGATGATGCGCACCTCGGCATTCGGGTTGTTGCGCAGGCCGCTGGCGAACTGGTCGAGCACCGGTGCGAAGTTGGGCTTGATGTTGGCGCGGCCCACGTCGAACGACACGTCGCTCGGAATGGCCAGCTTCAGCTCGTTGTTCTGCGTCTGGGTCACGGCGACGCCGGTGCCCTGCGTGGCGGCTTCCATCTGGCGCTTCTGGTTTTCCATGCGCTGCGACCACAGGTAGCCGCCGAGCGCGCCGGCTGCCGCGCCGACCACGGCGCCCGTGCCGATGGCACCGCGGTTGCCGCCGGTGGCCGAGCCGATGGCGGCACCGCCCAAGGCGCCGATGCCGGCACCGATGCCGGTGTTGCGTTGGGTGTCTGTCATGCCGCCGGCGCAGCCGGACAAAACGATGGCGGTGGCACAGGTGGCGAGTACGAACTTTTTCATGGCGATCCCTTTCGATGTTGAATCAAGCGGGGCACAGCTTAGCGCTGGGGAGGGTACGCGATGGTACGGGTTCAAGGCCCTACGGAAAATAAGAAAACCTTCGCCATTGCGCGTGCATGCTGCGATGATTGCTACTAAAGTAATAGCGACCAGGCGCTTCTCCGACATGGGTGTGCGGCGGCGGGCTACGCAAGCAATTCACGGTTTCGGCGGCGGACGTCCATCGTCGGGCGCGCGGTCGGCTTCGGCCTCCGTGTCGTCATGCAATTCACCCTTGCTGCGGCCGGAAAACATGGTCCACCAGATGATCAAGATGAACACGAGTCCCGCGGCGAGGGCTTCAAGCAGAATCAAACCCATGAGAAATGGACTCCAGTGGCTGGTCGGGCTTGCGATCGTAGCAACGCTCGCCGGCTGTTCCGTCGGCCCGCGCGTGCCCGACGCCCCCACCCGGCCTTCCGCCACCCCGCCGCGCGAGCTCGGTCCGCTGACCGGATCGCTCGCGCATCCCAAGAGCCGCTGGGTGCCCGTCGGCTGGGCGGAGCTGCCGGGCTTCAGCGAAGACCCGCTGCACGAAGCCTGGATCGCACTGCTCGCCAACTGCGTGCGCCCCAACGCCGCCTTCGCGCCGCTGTGCCGCGACGTGCGCCAGCTCGCCATCGCCACCCCCGAAGAGCAGCGCCAGTGGATGACCGACCGGCTGCAGCCCTACCGCGTCGAATCGCTCGCGGGCCAGAGCGAGGGCAAGCTCACCAGCTACTACGAGCCGGTGTACGAAGCCTCCCGCGTGCCGAGCGCCGCCTTCAACGTGCCGCTTTACCAGGCGCCGGAAGGCCTCGTGCCCAAGCGCCCCTGGTACACGCGCCAGGAAATCGAGACCCTGCCCGAAGCCCAGGCGGCCCTGCGCGGCCGTGAGATCGCGTGGATGGCCGATCCCATCGATGCGCTGATGCTGCACATCCAGGGTTCGGGGCGGCTGCGCATCACCGAGGCCAACGGCTACCAGCACACCGTGCGCGTGGCCTTCTCGGCCACCAACGAGCAGCCGTACCGCAGCGTGCAGCAGTGGCTCATGAGCCAGGGCGTGAGCAAGGTCGGCAAGTGGCCCGACGACACCAAGGCCTGGGCCGTGCAGAACCCGCAGCGCGTGCCGCAGCTTTTGTGGAGCAATCCGCGCTACGTGTTCTTCCGTGAGGAAACCATGAGCGAGGTCGACGCCGCCTTCGGCCCGCGCGGCGCGCAGGGCGTGCCGCTCACGGCGGGCCGCTCGATCGCTGTCGACCGCGAGAGCATTCCCTACGGCACGCCGGTGTGGCTCGCCTCGAGCGGGCCGGCGGCGCAACTGCAGAAGCTGGTGGTGGCGCAGGACACCGGCAGCGCGATCCTCGGCGCGGTGCGCGCCGACTACTTTGCCGGCACCGGCCCCGATGCGGGCCGGCTCGCCGCGAGCGTGAACCAGCCGCTGCGCCTCTGGGCCCTGTGGCCAAGGCAGCTCCCCGCGCCCTGACCGAAGAACGGGATCGGCCGATCCTTTCCCGATCCCTTTCCAGAAACACCGAGGAACCGGCTTTGCCGGGCCTCTGGTGTTGCCCCCGGTAGGGGGAAGGAGAAGCGACACGAAGTGCGCGCAGCCTGGGGGCGAGCCACGTCCCGCCTGGGGGCGAGCCACGCCTTTCAGAACAACCTGACGGGAACCTGATCAATTCACGGGAGTGTCATACGAAGTGCCTAGCTTCGCGGGTTGTCTTCTTCTTCAACCCACGAAAGAAATTGCGCATGACCGCAAACACCCGTTCCGACGAATCCGGGATCGATCTCGACGATATCGGCACCAACCCCAGCACCAACCCCTCGTTCACCGACGTGATCGCCTCGCGCCTGAGCCGCCGCCATCTGTTCGGCCTGGGTGTCGGCACTGCAGGCACGGCGCTGCTGCAAGCTTGCGGCGGTGGTGGCGGTGGCGGCACTTCGTTCCCCATCCTGCCCCCGGCACCCGCGCCCGCACCGCCGGCACCGACGCCCGCACCGCCCGCGCAGCAGGCACCGCTCAAACTCAATTTCAATGCCGTGGCCAAGAGCTTGGACGACGTGGTGACCGTTCCCGCCGGCTACACCGCCAGCGTGCTCTACCGCCTGGGCGACCCCATCGCCGCCGGCGTGCCCGCCTATGCCAACGACGGCACCGACGCACCATCCACCTACGACCGCCGCGCCGGCGACCACCACGACGGCATGACCTTCTTCGGCATCAACGCGTCGAACAAGTGGGACCCGGCCGGCGCCTCGCGCGGCCTGCTCGTGATGAACCACGAAGCCATCACGCCGCTGTTCCTGCATCCCAACGGCCAGACGGTGGTGGGCGGCGTGCGCACCGTCGCCGACGAAGTGCTGCGCGAGTTCTACCTGCACGGCGTGAGCGTGATCGAGGTCAACAAGGCCGGCAGCACGTGGAGCTACAAGCAGGACTCGAGCCTCAACCGCCGCGTTCACACGCTGACCGAGATGGCCTTCTCGGGCCCGGCCGCCAAGACCGACTACCTGAAGACCAAGTACTCGACCGACGGCAGCAAGACTCGCGGCACGCTCAACAACTGCGCGAACGGCACCACGCCTTGGGGCACGTATCTGACCTGCGAAGAGAACTGGGCTGGTTACTTCCGTCGCATCGCAGCCAACGACAACCTGAAACGCAGCGACAAGGAAAAAGCTTCCTTCGCCCGCTATGGCGTCGCCGGCAGTGACGGCCTCGGCCGCGAACGCTGGGCCACCGTCACGCCAGACACCGCCGACAACCTCTACGGCCGCTGGAACACCGAAGTCATCGGCGCCACCGCCACCGACGACTTCCGCAACGGGCACAACACCTACGGCTGGGTGGTCGAGATCGATCCGTTCACCCCCGCCAGCACGCCGAAGAAGCGCACCGCGCTCGGCCGCTTCGGCCATGAAGGCGCCTGCCTCGGCCCGGTCGTGGTCGGCAAGCCGCTGGTTTGGTACATGGGGGACGACTCGCGCAACGAGTACATCTACAAGTTCGTCTCCACCAAGAACTGGGACGCGGCCGACATCGGCGGCGGCATCGCCTCGGGCGACAAGTACATGGACGACGGCCGCCTCTACGTGGCCCGCTTCAACGAAGACGGCACGGGCGTGTGGCTCGAGCTCAAGCTCGGCGTGAACAACATCACCTCGAGCTACGACAAGTACGCCTTCGCCGATGCGGCCGACGTGGTGACCAACGCCCGCCTGGCCGCCGATGCTGCCGGCGCGACCAAGATGGACCGACCCGAGTGGACCGCCGTCAACCCGAAGACCGGCGACGTCTACGTGACGCTGACCAACACCAACGCCGCCTCGCGCCCGATCACCAAGACCAGCGCCTCCAATCCGCGCTACTACGACGACAAGACCACCGGCGGCAAGTCGCAGCTGGGCAACCCGAACGGCCACATCGTGCGCTTCGCGGACGACAACGCCGACCCGACCGCGCTGGGCTTCAAGTGGGACGTGTACCTCTTCGCCGCGCGCTCGACGGCCTCGGCCGACGTCAACCTCTCGCAGCTCACGGCGGACAACGACATGTCCAGCCCCGATGGCATGTGGTTCAGCCACGCCGCGCCCGGCCTCCTGTGGCTCCAGACCGACGACGGCGCCTACACCGACGTCACCAACTGCATGCTGCTGGCCGCACTGCCCGGCAAGGTGGGCGACGGCGGCGCCAAGGTGATCACCAACGTCGATGCCGGCACCCCTCGCACGCAGAACACCTTCGTGGGCAAGGCGCCAGGCACGGACGGCCTGCGCCGCTTCCTGGTCGGGCCGAAGGACTGCGAACTCACCGGCATCGCCGAATCGGGCGACGGCCGCGCGCTGTTCGTGAACATCCAGCATCCGGGCGAAGGCACGAGCGACATCAAGGCGCCGATCAGCCACTGGCCGGACGGCGGCACATCCCGCCCGCGCTCGGCGACGGTGGTGATCACGAAGAACGACGGCGGGCTGATCGGTCTTTGAGGCCCCGCGCGCCGTGAGCGGACGCACCGTGGACCCGGCCCTTGCCGGTTCCACGGGCGCCGGTTCCGCGGATGGTTGGACGAGGCCTTTCGAACGTCGCGCTCGCAGGCCCCGGTGTCATCGCTCTGTCATGCGCGATGCACGGTTTCGTCACGAGCGCCTCTTAAGGTCCACCCTCTGACGGGAGGCTGACTTTTGGCCTCACCGCAACCACCCCACGATCTGCGGAAAACCAATGACTGATTCCAACAAGGCGCCCGTCGCCTCCCGCCGCCACGCCCTCAAACTCCTGGGCGCGGCCCCGATGCTCCCGCTGGGCGGCCTCGCCTTCCTCACCGCCTGCGGTGGCGGTGGTGGCGGCGGCCAGGCATTCCCTCCCATCGTGCTGCCGCCGGCGCCCGCGCCCGCGCCCGGGACCACACCGGCACCCACCGCCAACTTCGTCTCGGCCGAGTTCGGCGGCATGGCCGCACCATCGCTCGCGGACGCAGCCGCCATGGCCACCACCACGGTCGGCTCCACACTCAAGGTGTCGTTCGACAACGGCAGCTCCACCGAATACAAGCTGGCCTACCAGCCCTTCTTCCTGACCGGCGACATGGTGTCCGATGGCAAGGGCGGCAAGATCCTTGCAGGCGGCTATGTCGACATCAACAACAAGCCGATCATCGACGCCTCGGTTCCTGGCAAGGAGCGCCAGTTCTTCTCCGACAGCCCTGATGGCACCTCGCTGCTCTCGCTGCCGAACGCGAGCGTGACCGGCGTCAAGGGCAAGCCGGTGTTCGCGGTCGTGCAGTTCGAATACAACACGCGCGACCAGGCAGGCAGCACGCTGGTGCCGCTGCCCGCCGAACACGACACCTATGGCAAGCTGCCCTCGCCCATCGCGGTACTCACGCTCGACCAGGACCAAGCCACCGGCAAGCTGAGCCTGGTGAAGTACCACAACGTCGATACGTCCTCGGCGCACGGCCTGTGGATTACCTGCGGCGCGAGCCTGTCGCCCTGGAACACCCATCTGTCGAGCGAGGAATACGAGCCCGATGCGTTTGCCGCCGTCGGCTCCTCCGGCGACCTGCAGTTCAAGGCCTACAGCAAGAATGTGTTCGGCGACGAGACCAAGGCCAACCCATACCACTACGGCCACCTGCCCGAAGTGACGGTCAACCCCGACGGCACCGGAAGCATCAAGAAGCACTACTGCATGGGCCGGATTTCGCATGAGCTGATCCAGGTCATGCCCGACCAGCGCACCTCCATCATGGGTGACGACTACACCAACGGCGGCTTCTTCATGTTCGTCGCCGACAAGGAAAAGGACCTGTCGGCCGGCACCCTCTACGTCGCGAAGTACGACGCGGGCTACTCGATCGACCCGGCTGCAGCGGCCACCAAAATCACCTGGATCAACCTGGGTCATGCGACCAGCACCGAGATCGAGAACCTTGCCAACACGCTCAAGGCCGCCGACATCATGGACGTGAAGACGGCCGATCCGACCGACGCGAGCTACACCAAGCTGTTCGCCAACGGCGCGGCCAACTGGGTCAAGCTCAAGCCCGGCATGGAGAAGGCCGCGGCCTTCCTGGAAACCCATCGCTACGCCAACCTCAAGGGCGCCAGCATGGCCTTCACGAAGATGGAAGGCACGACGGTCAACATCAAGGACAAGGTCGCCTACTCCGCGCTGCAGAACATCCAGGACTCGATGGTCAGCGGCGGCAAGGGCTGGTCGGCCGCGACGAACATCGCGCTGCCCAAGAAGCTCAGCGCCGGCGGCGTGATGGCGCACAACCTGGGTGGCGGCCAGAAGGATGCCGGCGGCACTGCGATCAACAGCGAATGGGTGCCGATGCAGACCCGTGCGCTGATCGTGGGCGAAGACCTTCCCACGCCCGATGCGCTCGGCAATACCTCCAACCCCAACACCATCGGCAACCCCGACAACCTCAAGTTCTCGGAAAAGATGCGCACGCTGTTCATCGGCGAGGACAGCAGCAGCCACGTCAACAACTTCCTGTGGGCCTACAACGTCGACACGAAGAAGCTCGCGCGCGTCATGTCGATTCCCGCGGGCGGTGAATCGACCGGCCTGCACGCGGTCGACGAGATCAACGGCTGGACCTACATCATGAGCAACTTCCAGCATCCGGGCGACTGGGGCACGATCCATTCGGTGGTGCAGCCCAAGCTCGACTCGCTGGTGCGCGCCAACTACCGTGATCGCTTCAGCGCCGCTGTGGGCTACCTCACGGCCGACCCGATCCAGCCCAGGCTCGCCAAGTAAGTTCTCGGCGCTTCTTCGGATTCAGGACGGCGCTGCCGGCAACGGCAGCGCCGTCTTGTATCTGACCTGCTTGAGCGCAAAGCTCGATCGGATCTTCTCGATCCCCGGAATCGGCGTGAGCTGTTCCATGATGAACCGCTCCAGCGCCGCCATGTCGGCCACGGCGATGCGGATCAGGTAGTCACTGTCGCCGGTCATGAGATAGCACTCCATCACCTCGTCGTGCTCGGCGATGCGCTGCTCGAAGTCGGCGAGCGACTGCTTGCTTTGCGTCGTGAGGCTGATCGAGATGAACACGTTGAGCCCAAGGCCCAGCGCCTTCGCGCTTGCGAGCGCCACGTAGCGATCGATCACGCCGTTGGCTTCGAGCATCTTCACGCGCGCGAGGCAGGGCGATGGCGAGAGGTGCACGCGGCGCGCGAGCTCCACGTTCGACAGCGCGCCGTCGCGTTGCAGCTCGTCGAGAATGCGCAGGTCGATGGCGTCTAGTTGCATGAAATGCTTCGAAATGAAGAGATGGCGGAATTTTATGCCGCGATGGAAGCGTGGGATTGCCTGCGCCGGTAGCTAATTTTCCGTGTGCCGGCTTAAAGTGCCGTCATGAACGCCCCGATTTCAGCCGACCAGATGCGCGCCCTGTTGCTCGACAGCCCGATGTCGAACGACCCCGATCCCGCGGAGACCGCCGAATGGCGCGATGCCTTCCTGGCGCTCGCGCAAACGCAGGGCCCGCAGCGGGCGCGCCAGATGCTGGTCGAGCTGGCCCGCCTCGCGCGGCAGCAGCGCATCGGCTGGCAGCCCGAACTTGCAACGCCGTACGTCAACACCATCGCCGCCGAAGACCAGCCGCCGTTCCCGGGCGACCTCGCGGTGGAGGAGCGCCTGGCTTCGCTGATGCGCTGGAATGCGCTCGCGATGGTGGCCAAGGCCAACCAGGCGTATGGCGAACTCGGCGGGCACATCGCGAGTTATGCGAGCGCGGCCGACCTTTTCGAGACTGGCTTCAATCACTTCTTCCATGCGCGCAGCGAGCAGCATCGCGGCGACCTCGTGTTCTTCCAGCCGCACAGCGCGCCCGGTGTCTATGCGCGGGCTTTCCTCGAAGGGCGTCTCAGCGAAGAAGACCTCAAGCACTACCGCCAGGAACTCACTGCACCGGCCTTCACGCAAGGCAGCGGCGCGCGGGGCCTGAGCAGCTATCCGCATCCGTACCTGATGCCGGACTTCTGGCAGTTCCCCACCGGCTCGATGGGCATCGGCCCGATCAGCTCGATCTATCACGCGCGCTTCATGCGCTACCTCACGCACCGCAACCTGCTCAATTGCGAAGGCCGCAAGGTGTGGGGTGTGTTCGGCGATGGCGAGATGGACGAGCCGGAATCGATGAGCGCCTTGACGCTCGCCGCGCGCGAGAAGCTCGACAACCTCGTGTGGGTCGTCAACTGCAACCTGCAGCGCCTCGATGGCCCGGTGCGCGGCAACGGCCGCATCATCGACGAGCTCGAAAAGCTCTTCGCCGGGGCAGGATGGAACGTCGTCAAGCTCGTGTGGGGCAGCGACTGGGACGGCCTCTTCGCGCAGGACGTGAGCGGTGCCTTGGCGCGCGTGTTCGCCAACACCGTCGACGGCCAGATGCAGACCTTCGCCGCGAAGGACGGCCGCTTCAACCGCGACAATTTCTTCGGCCAGAACCCCGAGCTCGCGCGGCTTGCCGAAGGCATGACCGACGAACAGATCGATCGCCTGAAGCGCGGCGGCCACGACCTCGTGAAAATCCATGCGGCCTACGCCGCGGCCGCCAAGCACAAGGGCCAGCCCACCGTGATCCTCGCCCACACCAAGAAGGGCTACGGCATGGGCAGCGCCGCGCAGGGCAAGATGACCACGCACTCGCACAAGAAGATGGGCGACGTGGACCTCATCGAATTCCGCGACCGCTTCAACCTGCCGCT
>Ga0163161_10001480_pt1 | contig 17343 bp, 14 predicted proteins | sample S45metaG_FD_129847 | JGI IMG/M metagenome (GOLD analysis project Ga0163161, IMG submission 129847) | Switchgrass rhizosphere microbial communities from Kellogg Biological Station, Michigan, USA - S4-5 metaG | ecosystem: Host-associated > Plants > Roots > Rhizosphere > Soil | place: USA... | reverse complement strand
TGGCTATTATTGAATTGAGAAGGAATTTTAATTGAGCGTGGAAAATTTAAAAGCATATATCGAATCTGGAGTACTTGAACTGTACGTTTTAGGTGATTTATCACCTGAAGAAGCGTTGCAGGTTGAGGAAATGGCATCTCAATACCCCGAAGTAAGAGATGAAATAGCTGCCATTGAGCAAGCTATGGAGCAATATGCTATGCAAAATGCTGTAGAGCCATCTGCAGATGTAGAAACAAGATTATTCGAAAAGTTGGGGCTAAGTGAAGTTGAAGAGCATGTGAATGTCCAACCCGAACCAATTTATACGGAAGAACCAAGAATTATACGTTTAGATGGAAGTGATGCCAAAGTAAGAACTTTACGTTACGCCTTAGTTGCTTGTATAGCTTTATTGGTAGTAAGTACCGCGGCATTGTTTATTACCTATAATAAGCTAAATGCCGCACATGACCAAATTGCGAGTTTGAACTTGGATAAGCAAAAATTTGCCGGCATAGTAAGCAAGCTGGAGTTCGAAAACCAGGGTTTGGATAATATGGCAGCCATGGCCGACAGCAAAGAATGGGCAACTATCAGAATGGCCGGCCAGGCTTTTAGCCCGAGCTCGAAAATGAAAGTTTACTGGAACAAGAAAGATAAAAGCGTACTGGTCAACTATGTAGCCATGGATTTACCAAAAACCGATGCAGCACATCAATATCAGTTATGGGCTTTGGTAAATGGGAAACCGGTAAGTTTAGGCGTATTCGGCAAAACGGATTCGACTAATAACGAGGCATTGGTAAAAATGCAGGCCATTCAGCAAGCACAGGCTTTTGCAGTAACTATAGAACCTATGGGCGGGAGTGTTAATCCAACAATGGAAAAACTAACCGTAATGGGTGGTGTTTAAAAAGAGATTATTTAACTAATATTTATCCCGACATTGTTAAAATGCCGGGATTTTTTGTTTTTTTTTTGCAAGCAGTACACCGTCATTCCCGCGCAGGCGGAAATCTTAAAGCCTATTGCACTACGATTCCCAATCAAGTTGGGAATGACGATGCTACGATATTAAGACTTCGCTCGTACTTTACTTACTCATACGGCCGCACCAAAACCGATTGCCTGTTGCAAATAAGAGGCTAGCCGTTTAAGGCAATAGTTTTCCGTCCTGCAGCCCTAAATAGGATGAATGGCCGCGCCGCCTAAACCTGACAGCAGCGAACACCGAACGTAGAGAGGTAAAGCGAATGGCAGGACTACTTAAGCCCAAACGCTGCTGCAATTGCTTTCCAAAAAAAATGAATAGTTATCTGTATTATTTAGGCCTAATCTGAAAACGAACGTTCCAGTCTCTGCAGGTACTGTAGCCCCGTTATCCACTCAATCTTTTTATTACAATTCTAGCCTACAGGCGAAAAGCTTAAATAAATTTTCCGTTCAGCAATAAAAAGGATTTCCGATACTACGGGTTTAGGAACAATGGGTCTGTGGATTTTGACCTTTCGACTGTCCTTTGCAGGCAATGGTTTGCGCCCTGCAGCCCTGAATAGGATGAATGGCCGCGCAGCCTAAACCTGACAGCAGCGAACACCGAACGTAGAGAGGTAAAGCGAATGGCAGGACTATCGTTACCTAAATGCTTCTGCATGTGCTTTCCAAAAAGAGGGCTTATATACTAATGCATAAACCTTGTTGACCAGAGTGAACGAAATGGAGAAGTTCGTCATTGCGAGAAGGCTTTTTCAGCCGACGAAGCAATCTTACAACAAGCTACAGTATTAAGATTGCTTCGTGCCTCGCAATGACGAATTTACTAAGTTAAGATTTCAATGCCTTGGTTCGTTTTTCCACTAACCCAAGAATTATTAAGATTTGTCCGCGTATTTAACCTCTTCGTAAGGCTGTACCAACACCCATCCCTCGCCAAAAAATTCTAACTGGAAAGATTCGCCACTTCCTCTTCCGATAAATGAACCGAAAGTTAAATTGGTTTTAATGTTCGGCGTTAAGTTTTCAGACCAGGCTACCGTAGCATTCGGATCAGTGTATACAGGTTGATTGCCAGTAACCCTTAATAAAATCGGTTCGCCGTGTGTGGTAATGGCAATATAGCCACTGCCCGATAATTTAACCTGAAATAAACCACCACTCATCATCCCTGCGATGCTTTTTAGCATTTTTATTTCGTTTTTAATATTATCTTCCAAAGCCAAAACATCATTACCATTTACAAAAACTGCTTCGTTTTGGAGTTTGATGATTTTTACTTTCTTACCCTCATCGGCCAGATACAGTTTACCCGTTCCGGTGGCATGCATCAGCGAAGTACCTTCACCAGATATGGCTTTCTTTAACAAACCGCCCAAACCTTTGCTCAATAGTCCTTCTCTTTTAAAATCTATATTTCCGATGTAAGCAACCATCGAACCTGCTTTTGCCAATATTTTTTGATTTTTTAGATTTACCTCCAGCATGGCAGGTTTCTCTAATTCGAAAAAATCGTTTTCATTTGGATTTTCTGCCGATTCCTGAATTAATTCATTCAGCGTGTACTCTTTTTGTGCCATAATAATTTTTTCCGTTTTTAAGATATCTGTTATTTTAAATATTCCCTTAAACTATAAATTATAAACTAGAAGCATAGTAGATTGATGCTGATTTTTCTCCACAATTGTGACTAACTGCACACAACAAACAAACTAATTGGATATGAGCGCTTTAATTTCCTTAGACACCCTGATTGCAACCTGAGAGGCGGTAACCACAAAGTGTTCGTGCGATAAAGCATCGCCTGCTTTTCCATGAATATAACAAGCTAAAATAACGGCATCTGTTGCGGTATATTGCTGTGCTACAAAGCCTGCAATAATGCCAGTAAGAATATCGCCCATCCCCCCTTGCGCCATTGCCGGATTACCTGTAGGATTGATAAACACCCTACCTGTTGGCAGGCAGATAAAAGTATACTGGTTTTTAAGCACAATAACGATCTTAAGTTTTTGGGCTTGTTCTGTCGCCGTTTGCACCCGGTCCCACCAGCTGTCATGCTCACCGAATAAGCGATCGAACTCTTTCATGTGTGGGGTGATTATGGTATTTGCGGCAAGTTTATCGATTAGATCAGGTCTTTCGCCCAGAATGTTTAACGCATCTGCATCGATGATCATTGCTTGGTTGGCCATAATTAAGCTTTCGAGCAGCTTTTCATTTTCAGCTTCGGCACCTAAACCTGGACCAATAGCAATTGCGTGATATTTCTTTGGATTCTCTATTCTGGTGTATTCATCTCTCAGTAGGGCCATTACTTCTGGTAAAGCGGTATTTAACGCGATTAACCCATTCTGTGGAATACAGGTCGTAGTTAATCCTGCTCCCGTGTGTAAGCAGGCCATCGAAGACAGTAAAGCCGCACCCATTGTATTGGTATTTCCTGCAATAATCAGTGCGTGGCCGTAAGTACCTTTATGGCTGAACAATTTTCGTGGCTGAAGGATTTTCTCTATATCACTTTCTTCCACCAAATAGAAATCAGCATCTTGCTTTTGGATAAAAGCCTCATCCAGATCAATATCAACCACTTCATATTTTTCAGTCGCCATGGCCGACTCGGGGAAGAAAAAGTTAATCTTCGGCCGTTGAAAACAAATTGTTTTATGGGCTTTTATACCGTTGTAATCTTTAGGTAGCTTGCCTTCAGCAAAAAAACCGGTAGGTACATCAACTGCATACACTTTTTTATTCAGCTTGTTAATGGCCTGAGCCAGCTGCTCATATTCTCCGCTTAAAGGTTTATTTAAACCAGAGCCTAAAATGGCGTCGATAATTAAATCAGCTTTCAGGTTCTTTAAGTCAGAAACCTGGTTGATGATCGTTTTTTTACATCTCGTTTCTTCAATCCGCTGTAAGTTGATGGCAAAATCGTCGCTTTGTTTTTTACTGAAGTTGATGATGTAAACTTTTATATTCTCATATCCATTAGCGATAAGCAAATGGGCAATGGCCAGTCCGTCTCCTCCGTTATTTCCTTTCCCGCAGCATATAGCCACGCTTTTATTGGTATCGAACTCATCTCTTAAAAAAGTTTGAACAAAAGCCCTCGCAGCTTTTTCCATCAGATCTATAGAAGCGATGGGTTTATTAGCAATCGTAAACTGATCGGCACTGCGCATTTGGGCAGAAGTAAGCAATGTTCGCATATAACTAAGATAACACTATACAGCTATAATGCAAAAGATGAGCTTTTGTTTGATTTTTTATACCCAAGGTGCTAACCTTTCAAAATAATTTAAGCTACTGTCTTTTAATTTTTATACCTTTTGCCAATCTTTAGCGTTGTCTATTGAATTAAATTAAATCTCAAAACAATGAATCAAAAACCATCGAATGCATTCGTGGCTGCCGCCTGGATTGCATTAGGTATCGGAATGATCGGCTTTATTGTAGGCCTGTGGCGTTCTGATATGCTTCTCAATGAAAAAGGATATTATTTTACCGTATTGATGTTTGGCCTTTTTGCTGTAATTTCTTTACAAAAAGCTGTTCGTGATAAATTGGAAGGAATTCCGGTTACTGAAATTTATTATGGTTTGAGCTGGTTTTCTACGCTCTTAACCATCACTTTATTGGTAATCGGTTTGTGGAACGCTACTTTGCTGCCCAGCGAAAAAGGGTTTTATGCCTTTGCCTTTTTACTCTCGCTGTTTGGTGCCATTACGGTGCAGAAAAATACGAGAGACAGCCAGATTGTGAATAAGAACCGCGATTCGGAATAAAAGACAGCGGTACTACAACGGGAAAGTGAATAACTGCTTCCCTAATTCTTAAATTTACAATAAATCAACTGCAGGTTTTATGGAACTATTTCATAAAACCTGCTTTTTTTATTTAAAGAGGCGGATTAACCAGCAACCAACTTATTAATATTTTCTAATTCTGCATAAAAATCGAGAAGTTTCTTTTTGGATTTAAAATTTGTATCATTAATAATCTTCGCAAATAACTGGATCGATGCAAAAAGTTCGTCTACCTGGAAATCAAAATAGCTGCCTCCTGCAAAATATTTATAATTTGAAGCCATAAATTTTTCGATCTGTTCTTTATCTTCTTCCATTATCTGTTCGCCATATAAAGGGTTTGCCAGTAAATTTAAAAGCTCTTCTTTAAAAATTATTTCCTCATCCTTAACCAGGTACATCTGCTGTTCAATAGTTTCAACAGCAGTACGCTCATGCATAAAGGAAGTAACCTGAACAATTTTATTGTGACAGCTATTCTGGCTTTCCAAAAGTGAATGGATCGCTTTATAATCACCGTAAAAATTAGCAAATTCATCATTTCTACCCTGCTCGAAGGAAAGCCATAGAAAATATTCAAATATCTGGATATCTAATTTCTTCAGGTGATTGTCTAATTCTTCTGATTCGCTTTCTAAGCGTTTAATAAGGTCCGAACAATCTGTCTGCGTGTATCTTTTTCCATCATAATCAAAAGTTTTAACCTCAAAAACCTTATCATCAATCTGTTTAATCGTATTTAAATCACCGTTGATACCGTCGTGAAGATATATCAAACTTAAATTCTCATCACTAAAAAAATCATTGGCGCGTAGTTGAAAAGATAGGACCGGTTTTTCAAAAGTAACCACTTCCAGATCATTTAACGGATTTCTAAAATCGAAATAGCCATTGTATAAGCGATGAAATGCATTGTGTCGCTGATCTTCCAAAAAATCTTCTTGAAATTTGTCTGCATCTGAAATTACAGGAGCATCACCATAGTCTATTGCATCGAAGAGTTTTTTTGTAACCTGTTGAAGAACCATATCCTTATTTACCAATAAATCTATTGCTATACCAGAACCATAGCTCTTCAATGGGTAATCTAGTTTCTTAAGATGTGCTACCCTGTCTGCGGTACTTGGATGCGAAGACCATTGATCTTTCAGAACGAGTTTACTTTTATTGAACTTGCTATAATGTTCTTCTGTTACAATCGGAAGATAATTCTCAATTCTTATATCTTGAAGACCAGCATAAAAATCCATAACAAATTTCTGTTGTGGAAAAATGTTGTTGGTTTTTTCCTTATCCTTGATTTTGTCATTATAATAACCAAAAACGTTATTTAAGGAATAATCGGCCAATTGCAGGCGATGAAGAGCGGTAATTAAGGCTTCAGAACCTGCAACATTTGCTGCCACTGTATCGGCATGAAACTCCATTTCCCTGGAGAGCGCCAAATGATTCAGATTAACATCATCATAAATCTTTTTCAGAATAAACTGGATGCCACCAATAATTTTATTTGCCAAAGCAACAAAAATTCCAAAGTAGCTACTTATACTGGCTAACTTCTGTGCAAAATTACCATAACCTTCGTTATCATAAAGTGTATTGTAGATCACTTGATTAACATTGTAAACATAACTTCCTGTACGCATACTTTTTTGAGAGAAATGGCCAAATTCATGTGCAAGGATAGCCTTCAGCTCATCAATTGATATGGTGTTCATTAAGCCTAAACCAATATGAAGGTTTTTTCTTACCGGAAGAAACATGCTCCAGAAACTAGAATCGTAAAACACAGATGCATTAACTTCTGAAGAAAAGTAGACCTTTTTAGGGAAATCGGCACCTACTTCTGCTACAATTTCATCAATCATTTTAAAAAGCTCAGGCTGTTCGGTTTGTGTAACCAGTGTTAAATGAGAACGGTCAATTTTATTAACCTTAAATATAAATTTCACCAGGAAAATCAAAATTAACAGACCGAAACATACCAAGCCACCGCCCAACATAATGGTAATAAACATTGGTTTGGCTGCAATTAGCATAAAGCCGGCAAATGCAGAAAGTATGGTTAAGCCAACTGCTGCAGAAACTAATATGAGATAGGTTAATACAAATAGTAAAATGGCTTGAATAGATTTGCGGGCCATTTTCCTGAAATTTTCGGATGGCTGGAGAGCGTTTTCGTACATAAAGAAATTGTTTGGTAATGCAAGATAATAAAACAGGCATAGGTCTAAAAGGCCTTTAGAAAAAAATTAACAATAAATTATTGAGACAATCAGTCTGTTTATTTAAATGCTTAGAAAATAATTACTACTTTAAACACCAGATACCGAAGCTAATAGTTTATCATTTTCGAGCAAATCATATAAACCTATTTCAATCTTGTAAATCCTGCCAATGGAACAAAAAGATAGCTTAAAAAAAACACTTACCCCTTTTATGCTGTGGGGACTTGGCGTTGGATATGTGATTTCGGGAATGTATTTCGGCTGGAACTTAGGCCTCGAAAAGGGTGGTACACTGGGTATGGCCATTGCAACGGTAGCCATTATGGTGATGTATGTTACCTTTAGTTTTAGCTATGCCGAACTGGCCTGTGCTATACCAAAGGCCGGTGGTGTTTTCGATTATGCCAATACCGCACTGGGCAAAAACATCGGTTTTATTGCGGGTATTGCCCAAATGGTCGAATTTATATTTGCACCACCCGCCATCGCCTTTGCTATTGGTGCTTATTTTAATGCTTTCTTCCCTCAGGTACCCATTCTCACCAGTGCCATTGTTGTGTACTTTATATTTACTGCCCTAAATGTATATGGCGTAAAAGCCGCAGCTTCGTTCGAAGTAATTATTACTGTTTTAGCTGTTGGCGAGCTGCTGTTGTTCTCTGGAATTACATTGCCTAAATTTCATGCAGAAAATCTGGCCCACAATAACTTTCCAAATGGCTGGAGCGGTGTTTTTGCAGCTATCCCTTTTGCCATCTGGTTTTTCCTGGGCATTGAAGGCGTTGCAAATGTAGCCGAAGAAACCAAGAACCCACAACGTGATATCAGCAAGGGCTTCGGCTGGGGCATATTTACTTTGGTTGTTTTATGTGTTTTGGTTTTTATATCAACTATTGGCATTGGCGGCTGGGAAGCCATAGTATATAAAAACGGAAAATCGGGCGAAACCTCTGATTCGCCTTTACCACTTGCGCTGTCGATGATCACAGGCGATAACCACCTGATGTATCATCTACTCATCACGGTTGGATTATTTGGTCTGGTCGCCTCTTTTCACGGATTGGTTTTAGCAGCTGGTCGTTCTACTTATGAGATGGGTCGTGTAAAAAGTATCCCAGCTATCCTCGGAAAAATTTCCCCTAAATTTCAAACACCCGCAAATGCATTAATTGGCAATATGGTGATTGGCATCATCGCACTTTTATCGGGAAAAACGGCCGAAATTATTATCATTTCAGTATTTGGTGCATTAACTTTATACATCATTTCGATGATTTCGGTAATGGTACTTAGGAAAAACAAACCTGAGATGGCAAGACCTTTCAAAACGCCAATATATCCGTTATTTCCAATAGTTGCATTAATTATTTCATGTGTTTCTTTCATCGCAATGCTGATTTATAATCTTAAATTAGGTTTAATTTATTCGGGCATTGTTTTAGGCATATTTCTTCTATATAAAATCTTTAAAAAGGCAGATTAATGAGTACGAGCAAAGCAATTCTGGATTACGTTAAAAATCATCCCACTGGAAAAGTAAAATTAGCTGTTGCCGATATCGACGGTATTTTAAGGGGGAAATACGTAGCTGCCGAAAAATTCGCATCCCTGGTTGAAGGCCGATTGGGTTTCTGTGATGTTACCTTTGGTTGGGATGCAGCTGATTTGGCTTACGAAAACGGAAAATATACAGGCTGGCATACCGGCTATCCCGATGCACAGGTTAAAATCGATCTAACAACATTTCGGAAAATTCCATGGGAAAATGAAGTACCTTTCTTTTTGGGCGATTTTATTGACGATCAGGATCAGGCAAATGATGTCTGTCCGAGGCAATTATTAAAGAAGGTGATTGCAGAATGTGAAAGTGAAGGATTTTCGCCACTTTTTGCACAGGAATTTGAATGGTTCAATTTTTCGGAAACACCAGAAACGATACAGGAGAAAGGTTTCGTTAATTTAAAACCTTTAAGTCCGGGCATGTTCGGCTATTCCATTTTGAGAAGCACCTACCGAAACGAGTTTATGAGCGATCTGTTCGAACTGCTGAACAAATTCGATATCCCGATTGAAGGTTTACATACTGAAACCGGGCCTGGTGTTTACGAGGCGGCCATCAAATATGCTCCTGCTTTACAAGCTGCCGATCAGGCCATATTATTTAAAACAGCTGTAAAAGAAATTGCCTATAAACACGGTATCCTCGCTACATTTATGGCGAAAATAAGCGAAAATTTACCGGGATGTAGCGGTCATGTGCATCAAAGCTTGTGGGATGCAGACAAGAAGATTAATTTGTTCTATGATGAAAAAGATGCAGCTAAAATGAGCGAAATAATGAAAAGTTATATCGCTGGTCAGTTGCACTGCCTTCCATACCTTTTACCAATGATTGCCCCTACCATAAACAGTTACAAACGGTTAGTTGAAGGCGCTTGGGCACCCACTACGGTAACCTGGGGAATAGATAACCGTACAACAGCATTACGTGCGCTACCAGGAAGCAAAAAGGCTTCGCGTTTAGAAACCCGCATAGTGGGCTCAGATACAAACCCTTATTTAGCACTTTCAGCCTGTTTGGCTGCTGGTATGTACGGTGTTAGGAATAAATTAAAACTCGAACAGCCAGCCACCAAAGGAAACGGATATACCGATTTATCGAACGGCGTGTTATCGCGAAATTTATTCGAGGCGACACAAAAGATGAAAAATTCTGACTTAGCCGCAACATTATTGGGCAAAGATTTCGTTGATCATTTTACCATGACCCGCGAATGGGAATGCAAACAATATGCTAAAGTAGTAACCGATTGGGAACTAAAAAGATATTTAGAAATTATTTAGTAAAGTCGTCATTCTGAACATTAATAGTCGTCATTCTAAACTTGATACAGAATCTTTTGCTGGATAGATGTGACAGCAAAACACGAACTCAAAAAACAAAAGATAACAAAAACAATTGTCATGATATTTGATAAAGTCCATCAGTTTAATTTCCCTACAACCATCCGTTTTGGCGCTGGTGCAGTAAAAGAGTTGCCCGCCTACTTAAGTAAAAACAATCTAAAGGCACCATTAATTGTAACCGACCCTACTATCTCACAACTTCCCTTTTTTAAAACCATCGTTGAAGATTTAAAGGCAAAGGGTATTGCAGTCGAGGTTTTTAGCGACATCCACAAAAATCCGGTAAAAAGTGATGTTTACAAAGGTACTGATGCTTGGGATGCCACCAATCGCGACAGTATTGTTGGTATTGGTGGTGGTGCAGCTTTAGATGTTGCCCGTGCAATTGTACTCCGCGTTAATCACCGTGAAGATTTATTCAAATATGATGATTTAATCGGCGGCGATATCTATGTAACGAACAATGTTCCGCATTTTATCACCATTCCAACCACATCTGGTACAGGAAGTGAGGTTGGCCGCAGCGCAATTATTGCTGATGATGAAACCCATCAGAAAAAAATCCTGTTCTCGCCAAAATTAATGGCGCAGATCGTATTTGCAGACCCCGAGTTAACCATGGATTTGCCACCCTTTATCACTGCCGCAACAGGTATGGACGCATTGACACATAATATGGAAGCTTATCTGGCTAAAAATTTCCACCCGATGTGTGATGGAATCGCGCTGGAGGGAATTTCGTTGATCAAAGATGCTTTGGAACGGGCAACCAACAATCCCGATTTAGAGAGCCGCAGTAAAATGTTAATGGCTTCGATGATGGGCGCCATTGCCTTTCAAAAAGGTTTGGGTGTAGTACACTCGCTAGCACATCCGCTTTCTTCTTTGTTAGATACTCATCACGGATTGGCCAATGCAGTGAATATTCCTTACGGTATGCAGTTCAATGTTGCTGGTTTTGAAGACCGTTTTAAAAAAATTGCCCGTACGTTGGATCTCAAGGATGAAAATGGTGAAGCTGTTGTAAAATATCTGTTCGATTTAAATACAAAGGTTAATATTCCGCATAAATTGAGTGATATTGGCGTTAAAAATGAACATATAGAAACGCTTGCCGATTTAGCCTTTGCAGATTTTGCACATCCAAACAATCCTAAACCGGTAAGCAGGGAAGATTTTAAACAATTGTACTTAAATGCACTTTAAAATAGGATTAAAGACAACGGGATTTTAGGATTACTAAACCATTAAAATCAGTGTAATCTAAAAATCGGTGTAATCAACCCGAAGGAAAAAAGATAAATCAGTGGAATTAATTAATATGTCTGATAAAATAATAATTGGTGTTACCGACTGTAGCAAATTCGACATCTACCGGGATTGGGTTTTATCCTACAACAAAAATGTGGAGGTAATCCAGCTCGGGTACAAGCTCAACAATTTCGACGAGATCAGAAAATGCAAAGGGATTGTTTTAACCGGAGGAGAAGACGTTCATCCCCGTTTCTATAACCAACCTGAATATTATCCTTATTGTTATGATGATGATATTGACGAAAAACGCGATGAGTTTGAATTCAAGGTTTTAACCTATACCGAAGCCAATTCTGTTCCTGTTTTGGGCATTTGTAGGGGCATGCAGGTGGGTAATGTATTTTTTGGTGGAACTTTAATCCCTGATATCCCGACCTGGGGAAAATTCGATCATTCAAAAATGCACGATAAATCAGACCGATATCACGAAATCATCATCAATCCTTCCTCCTGGCTGAACCAGATTGTGAATACAGATAAAGGCTTAGTGAACAGTAACCATCACCAAAGTACCGATAAAACAGGGAAAGGTTTGGTGGTGAGCGCAATATCGCCCGACGGTGTTACTGAAGCAATGGAGCGGATGGAACCCGAAGGGAAATCCTTTCTGTTATTTGTACAATGGCATCCTGAACGCTTAAAAGACCAACAGGGTCCTTTTAGCAAAAACATACATAGTGCATTTATAAATTCAATCGTTAACCACAATAAATAATCACTCGGAGACAATGGCTAGCACGGAGTAACAATTATTTTCCGTGATTTCTATGTCTCCGTGGCAATAATCAATAGGAAAGATGCAGATCATCAACCCAGCAACAGAAGAAATTATTACCAGTTTAGCGGAAGATAACTCATCTACGCTTCAACCCAAATTTAATACTTTAAAAACGGCTCAACCTCAATGGGCCAACAAAACCCTTGGCGAAAGGATTTCGGTTATCGCTCAGTTTAGTGATTTACTAGAAGTTAAAATTGAAGAGCTTGCCTCAGTACTCACTAGTGAGGTAGGCAAACCACTCCAGCAATCGCGCAACGAAATTAATGGTGCAAGAGCCCGCATCAAATGGATGTTGGCCAATGCCGAAAAATACCTGGCCGATGAAATAATGGTAGATGAACCGGGGATCAAGGAAATCATTAAATACGAACCGCTGGGTGTGGTTTGTAATATCTCAGCCTGGAATTACCCTTATCTGGTTGGTGTAAATGTTTTTATCCCAGCTTTACTGAGTGGAAATGCTGTAATGTATAAACCTTCAGAGTATGCCACCTTAACCGGAATCGAGATTGAAAAATTATTAAAAAAAGCAGGGGTGCCAGATGATATTTTCCAAACCGCTATTGGCGCAAAAGAAACGGGAACAGCATTATTAGCAATGGATTTTGATGGTTATTTCTTTACTGGCTCCTATAAAACAGGAAAATTCATCTACGAAAAAGTAGCTTCTAAAATGGTTCCCTGCCAATTGGAATTAGGCGGAAAAGATCCATTGTACATTGCCGAAGATGTAACCGATGTTGCTTCTGCTGCAGTTGGTACAGCCGATGGCGCTTTTTACAATAACGGACAAAGTTGCTGTTCGGTTGAGCGCATTTATGTACACGAGAAAAACTACGATAACTATTTAAATGCATTCGTTACCGAAGTTAAGAGCTGGAAAACAGGCCAACCCACAAGCGATGGTGTATATATTGGTGCCTTAACACGGAAAGAGCAGATTTTGGTTTTGGAAAATCAAATTAAAGATGCCTTAAGTAAAGGTGCAACATTATTAACGGGTGGAAAGGCCATTGCGGGAAAGGGCCATTATTTTGAACCAACAGTGCTAACCAATGTTACCAATGATATGCTGGTGATGCAAGAAGAAAGTTTCGGACCGATTATCGGAATTATGAAGGTGAAAGACGATACCGAGGCCTTAAATATGATGAAGGATACAGATTATGGCTTAACGGCATCGGTTTATACAGCCGATCAGGCAAGGGCTGAAAAAATACTATCTCAGCTTGACGCGGGTTCGGGTTATTGGAATTGCTGCGATCGGGTGAGCGCTGCACTACCCTGGAGCGGAAGAAAGTATTCGGGTATTGGCGCCACGCTATCACACCAGGGATTAAGGGCCTTTACTAAACCAAAAGGCTATCATTTAAGAGGATAAGGAATGGGAAACGACAGCGATAATCAACTTATTGAAGGCGAAATTGCCGATTATTTATTAACTGATGATGGAATACTCATTTCTTACAGTAAAAATGTTTTACGTACTGTAGAAAATATTTCGGCCAATGTTGCGCTGGTGAAGAAAATTACTAATAACAAGAAGGTTCCTCTGTTAATTTACTTAAAAAATTCTCCTGTTCCAGACAAAGAAACACGAAAGTTTTCTACGGAACAATTGCCTCAAATTTATACTGCTATGGCGATGGTTTCGAAACCCGGTTTAGCTCAATTGATTATGAAAATCCTGTTTAAATTTCAAAACCCACCTATCCCGATTAAATCGTTTACGGATGATAAAAAAGCCAGGGAATGGTTGAAAAGGTTTTTGTAAATTAAATTTTGATACAGCAATTAACCCGGTTCGCTGAGATACAAACTGAAACTTATAAAATTTGCAAATGTCCGCTTCAGAAAACAGAAAAAATAGATGGTTAATTAAAGACAGTTTTTTTGACAGGCATCCAAAAGAATTATTGTTTACACCACAATCTATCATATTTAGTAATCAAAAATTATCAGTTCCCACAACAACTGATTTATCTAAAGAAGAGCCGTTAGAATTTCGTTTTGGCATTAAATGGATCAGAGGATTTGAATTTATCGTAGGGAGAAAGTATCAATTATTGATTAAGAACAGCGATGGAGAAATCATCAAAATAAGTTTCAGTTCTTATTATGGAATCAATAAAGTCCATTTGTATAATCAATATGCCGAAATATTAAATCAATTATGGGAAAGCTATTTCGATGGGTTAGTGGATCATTATTTAGCACTGTTTAGTCAAAAAATACCATTCATTTTGGCAAATGTGACTTTCGATGAACTTGGTATCAGAATTAAATCCGCAAACTTTATTAAGGAAGAAGAAAAGTCGTTGCTTTGGCCTGATGTAGGCACCAAAAATTACCGCACCTATTTTGCCATCTTTTCAAAACAAAATCCATCAAATATCAATAAAGGATATAGTTATTTAGATGATTGGAATACAGGAGTTTTATACAGTGTTATTGAAACGATATTAAAATAGATAGAGGGTAAATAATCTTTTAAAAGAACTAATGAATAGGTTTTTCCTGGATTTTTGCTCTGCGACGATCAGCCAAATCTGCGGGACAAAACAGTTGTTCCCGCAGATCAAGAAGATTTTCGCAGATGATGACAATCTTTGTGAGCTTTGCAATTAAGTTTTCGGCTGACAAATCTCTAATAATGCCATAAATTCAGTCACGATTTTTATCCAAACCACACACTATGTGCTCCGCGCCTTGCTCCTTGAACATTTCCCTCTACACAAATACCTCTGATTAAATCTTTTTTAATAAATTGCGGATTATACTTATTCGGTTAACCCGCTTTAATTATTTTAATGAAAAAATTATTCCTGATTATCTCCTGCTGTTTTTTTGCAGCCAATACCTTCGCTCAGTCTATTGTTACAGAAACTGAAATCGGTGATACTGAAAGCGCAGTTGCACAAACACCAATTGCCATCATCCCCGAACCTGTATCATTAATGAAAAAGGCAGGTACTTTTACCTTGCCAGAAAATGTAACCATCCAGACTGTTAAGAGTGGAGAATTAAAACAATCTATCGCTTACCTTTCTGACCGGATTACAACTGCTACAGGGAAATTTGTAAACACAGTGAGTAATTCAAGTCACCCAACCATTAAACTGATTTTAAATACGCAAGAAGATGCCCAACTCGGTAAAGAAGGTTACAGGTTAAATGTTAATCCTACTCAGGTGGTCATCACAGCTAACCAGCCTGCAGGGATTTTTTATGGCGTTCAGTCATTGCTTCAACTGTTCCCAGCCGAAATAGAAAGCAAGGAACTAGTAAATGCCATCAAATGGAAGGCACCTTGTGTTGATGTGGTAGATTATCCGAAATTAGGATGGAGAGGTTTAATGTTCGACGTAGCCCGTCACTTTTTCACCAAACAAGAGGTAAAGCAGTTTATTGATGATATGGTGCGTTATAAATTCAATCTGTTGCATTTGCACCTCGCAGATGACGAAGGCTGGAGAATCGAAATTAAAGGCTTACCTAAATTAACCGAAGTAGGTGCATGGAGTGTTAAAAAAACCGGGACTTTTGGCGATTTTACGCCACCGACGGCAGATGAGCCCCGTACTTATGGCGGCTTTTATACACAAGAAGATATTAAGGAACTTGTTCAGTATGCACAAGAACGTTTTGTAAACATATTACCAGAAATAGATGTTCCGGGGCATAGTTTAGCTATTATCGCTTCTTACCCCGAATTATCCTGCACACCCGATGCGGTTAATTATAAAGTGCGTTCGGGCGAAAAAATTATGGATTGGAGCCGTGGTGCCCCACCAACAGCCTTGGTTGATAATACGCTTTGTCCGGCAAACGAAAAAGTTTATGTGTTCTTAGATTCTGTACTTACCCAGGTAGCTAAACTTTTTCCTTTCGAGTACATCCACATGGGCGGCGACGAAGCCCCTCATAATTTCTGGGAAAAGAACGACCAGGTTAAAGCCTTAATGCTTCGCGAAGGTTTAAAAACCATTCCACAGGTTCAGGCATATTTTGAAAAACGTGTAGAACAGATCGTGATTTCAAAAGGTAAAAAGTTTATGGGCTGGGATGAAATTCTTGAAGGTGGTGTATCGCCAACAGCAGCCGTGATGAGCTGGAGAGGAATGAAATATGGTATCCAGGCAGCGAACGAAAAACACAATGTGGTAATGAGTCCGACTGATTTTGCCTATCTGGATTATATGCAGGCGGATCAGATTACCGAACCAAAAGTTTATGCCTCCCTAAGGTTAAATAAAGCCTATCAGTTTAACCCTATTCCAGCTGGCGTAAATGCACAATATGTAATTGGTGCACAGGCCAACCTTTGGACAGAACAGGTATTTACTTTCCGCCAGGTAGAATATATGGTTTGGCCACGTGCATTTGCCATTTCAGAATCGATCTGGAGCCCGATTGAAAAGAAAAACTGGACAAATTTTGTTGATCGTACACAACAGCATTTCAAACGATTAGATTTCGCAGAGATCAAATACTCGCCTGCTATTTACGATCCGATTTTCACCGTAAAGCGCAGTGCAGATAAACAGTTAATGATCGAATTAACTCCAGAAATTGATGGCCTGGATATCTATTATAGCTTCGACAACTCTACTCCCGATCGCTTTTATCCGAAATATACAGCCGCATTACAGGTACCAAAAGATGCCAGTATGTTACGTGTAATTACCTATCGTGGCAAACAACCAATTGGAAGATTGATCAGTATGCCTATCGCTGATTTACAGAAAAGAGCGAGATAATAAAGATCAGTATGGGAAAAGAAATAGAACGGAAATTTTTAATCGATCACCAGCAGTGGGCTAACCTGAGCAAACCAAAGGGAAAACTTTTTAGACAAGGCTATCTGCTTACGGATAAAGATAAAACCATACGTGTAAGGGCAACAGAAACCAAAGGCTTTTTAACCATAAAGGGTCAAACAATAGGTGCCACACGGATGGAATACGAATATGAAATCCCGGTTGCGGAGGCCACAGAATTATTGGATAATTTTTCTTTATCTGAGCTTTCGAAAACCCGTTACGAAATTCCGTTTAGCGGTAAGCTTTGGGAAGTAGATGTATTTTTAGGCGATAATAAAGGCCTGATCGTAGCTGAAATTGAACTTGACAGTGAAGACGAAATATTTGACTTGCCAGACTGGGTAAGCAGAGAAGTTACCGAAGAAGAAAAATACTATAATTCCAATTTAACAGTTACGCCCTTTAAAGATTGGATTTAATTTCCAGAATAATCTATCGTTTCAGTTCGTCTAATAGTTTGCAGATCCATAGTTATTAAAGTCAAAAAAAGAACATGTAACTTTAAAAAT
>Ga0163161_10001479_pt1 | contig 17344 bp, 19 predicted proteins | sample S45metaG_FD_129847 | JGI IMG/M metagenome (GOLD analysis project Ga0163161, IMG submission 129847) | Switchgrass rhizosphere microbial communities from Kellogg Biological Station, Michigan, USA - S4-5 metaG | ecosystem: Host-associated > Plants > Roots > Rhizosphere > Soil | place: USA... | reverse complement strand
CAGCTGATGCCCGATTAATGTCTCTGCCTTAAAGCCTTCTTCTTTTACAGCCCTGACTACATCCACAGCTTCCGGAAGCCTTTTATTTACTTTCTCCTGCCAGTTATATTCCTTATAGGTTGCAGCTTCAAAGAACATACATTCACTGCCCCCGGCAGCAAAAACAGGATTGGAAAAAAGGCGTACCAATCTGAGCGGGATTAAATTGAACAGGACAAAACTGTTTAAAGGAATCAGGATATGGCTCAAAAGGCCTGAAACAGAGGCCATAGGAATAATATTGAGCAGGGTCAGGTTAAAAACCTTCGTTCTGTAGATCAGGCTGTTGATCAATCCGTCATGAATAATTACCTGGGGCTCAAGGAAAAGGAGATATTCTCCGGTAGTTTCCTCAACTGTGAAGGAGTTTCTTTTCCTGAGCTGAAAACGGGGATCGCTGTCGCACAGTGCCCTGAGCTCGGCACTGCTCTTTAATTTTACTGGCTGTGTCACGATGACTTCTATATGCTTATAGTCCTGTTCTTTAAAAGAATTTAACAGTTTGATCAGACTGTAAGAATCAGTTGTGACCTGGATAATCACAGACACCTTGCTGGAGAAATGCTTTTTATATTTACCCAGTTTCGGATTAGAGAGAAAATTAAACAGGGTGACAGAAAAACGAAGGACCAGGAAAGTAAGTATGATGTAGATGAACGCCAGATTAAGCATAATTAGCTTAGATAAACGCCATCCTCCTGCCCTTCAACATTAAGAACAACATCCACGTGTTCTTTGAGTACAGTCGCCATCTGCAGCCCTACAAAATCTGTTGCTACAGGGAAGATTTTATGGCTTCTGTCTACGAGCACTACAGTACGTATTTTTTTATGCGGCGTGTTGAGGAATACACCAAAGCCATAAGCCAGTGTTTTCCCGCTGTTCAGAACATCATCCACCAGGATGATCACCTTATTCTTCACTTTTAACGGTTCCGGATCAGTAACTGCAGCCAGGCTGCTATTGTCTTTTTCCAGTTCGATTTTAAACATGGTTACTTTCAGTTCCGATATTTCCAGCAGGACATCTTTTAATCTCAGTGCGAGCTGATATCCCCTGTCCCAGATCCCTGCCAGTACAATTTCCTTTTCATTTAAGTTGTCTTCCAGTATCTGGTAAGCCATACGGTTGATTTTTTGCTGGATCTGTTTTTTATCTAGTATAAGTAATCGTGAATCGGCCATTTGTAAATGTTTGTTATCGTACAAAAAGAAGGATTTTATACTTCTGAATCAAATATCTGAAAAATAATTTCAAAACGTTGCAACGTTTGGACGTGTATGGCGTCTAATTTAGACAAACCCAAAGAAATAAAAGATATGAAGTCATTATCCATCAACAAAAAAGCGTTTTTATGCCTGATTGCAATGGCTGTTAGTACGCTGACGCTCAAAGCACAGGAAACCAAAAATGTAGCTATAAATAATTTTACTGAAGTAGCTGTCGGAGCCGGCATAGGCCTGTATATCACACAGGGCAGCACGGAGTCTGCCAGGATAGTTGCAGATGACGATGTGATCAACGATGTTGTCCTTGAAAAGAGCGGCGGCCGCATTAAAGTTGGCTGGAAAGACAACTGGGGCATGAAAAAAATGTGGAAAAACAGAAATGCCAAAGTATACATCACCTACAAAAAGTTAAACAGTATCTCCGCCAGCAGCGGGAGCTCTCTCACCACTGAAAACACCTTAAAAACTGACCACCTGGATGCGTCTGTGTCTTCCGGAGCCAGTATGAATGCAAAAATATCCTGTAATGAACTGCAACTGGAAACCAACAGCGGCGCATCTGTTTCCCTTGCCGGAACGGCTACAAACATGGAAATAAAATCCAGTTCAGGAAGTTCGGTAAATGCAATAAACCTGGCTACCCAATATGCAAGGGCTAACACCAACTCTGGTGCAGACATCAGGATCAACGTCACCAAGGGACTGGAAACAAATACCAGCAGCGGCAGTAATATCCGCTATAAAGGTGCTGCAGCATTAAAAAACACGAGCAATTCCAGAAGTTCAAGCGTTTCAAGAATAGATTAATAGATATATTTGAAAACACAAATATATTGATATGAAATCTTTGCACTTATTTAAGCCAGGCCTGTTTTTACTGCTGATCACTGTACTTAATTCTGCTGCCAGCGCGCAGGGGCAGCAATCCAGGGAAGTTCCTTTAAACAATTTCTCAGAGATCCATGTCAATACCGGCATAGAGCTGATCATCACGCAGGGCACAGCAGAATCTGCCAAAATCGTTGCAGATGAATCCCTGATAGATGCTATCGTCGTACAGCAGTCTGGAAACAGTGTTACTGTGAACTGGAAACTGCTGAAGAGCACAAAGAAAAGATGGCTGAACCGGACTGCAAAAGTATTGATCACTTACAAAAACCTGAATATACTGGAGGCAAGCGACGGCAGTTCGGTAAAAACTGAAAATGCTGTGAAGACGGGAATTCTTGATATCACGGTATCCTCAGGCGCAATTGTATCCGCTAGAGTAGAATGCCCTCAGCTGCGATTAAAAACCAGTAGCGGAGCTTCTGCCATGCTCAGCGGAACAGCCGCTAAATTCAAACTGGAATCAAGTTCCGGCAGCCGTGTAAATACACTGGAGCTGATAACTGACTATGCAAACGTAACAGCAAGCTCAGGTGCTGATGTGAAGGTTAACGTGAGCAAAGGACTTGAATCTACTGCAAACAGCGGCGGCAATATCCGTTACAAAGGAAGCCCGGTAGTGGAAAATACAGCCGGCTCCAAAAGCGGGAATGTAAAAGCCTTGTAATAGGCCATCATCCTCCGGGATAAACTAAAAAAAAGAGAACCCTGATATAGATGCCATCTGCCGCGTTTCAGCAGCAGGCAGCACCGATATCAGGGTTCTCTTTTTTAGCGAAGCCAGACTATCTCTGTAACAGGGGAAAGTTTAACGCTTTCCGGCCTGATAAGGATAATAAATAAAATTAGCCCCTTCAGGAACAATCACAAACACGCACATATAATCTTCAGGCTTTTTATAAGCCTTTAAAAAAAGTTCCTTGTAAGCCGGCTGAATAATTCCTTTTTCTACAAACTCCTCAAACATCGAAGCCTGGATAGTCCAGTTGGTATTCAGCTCTTCCCTGTTAAGGATCATTTCCCCTATGGACACTGTATGCTGATGAGCAACAAATATTGGATTTTTTGATATGCCTTCTGCTATAATCTCAATGGCGATCTCATGAATCGACTCCTTATAGAGTTCAAGGTCTTTCTCCAGGCTCACCAACGGACTCACTTTCTTCTCTTTCCCTGCCTCGTCCGGCTGCTGTGGCATTAACTCTTCTATATCCATTTGATTGAATTATTTAATCAGGTTTAACAATACTACATTTTCCACATGCTGTGTATGCGGGAACATATCTACCGGCCTGATCCGGCTTACTTCATATTTCTCTTTCAGTAAAGCCAGGTCTCTTGCCTGTGTAGCTGCATTACAGCTCACATAAACAATTTTTTCTGCTTCCATTTCAAGTAACCTCGCGACCACATCAGCATGCATACCTGCACGCGGCGGATCTGTGATCACTACATCAGGTTTACCATGTGCTTCGATAAATGCAGTAGTCAGGATATCTTTCATATCACCCGCATAAAATAAGGTATTATCAATACCATTCAGTTCAGAGTTGAATTTTGCATCCTCAATAGCTGTAGGCACGTACTCCACACCAATGACTTTATCCACACTGCCGGCAATGAAGTTAGCGATGGTACCTGCGCCGGTATAGAGATCATACACCAGTTCATCACCTTTAAATCCGGCAAATTCCTTTGTGATCTTATACAGTTCATGTGCCTGTAAAGAGTTGGTCTGGTAAAAAGATTTGGCACCTATCTTAAATTTAAGCCCGTTCATCTCTTCAAAAATGTACTCTCTGCCAGAGTAGGTAATCACATCCTGATCAAAAATAGTATCATTCTTTTTCTGGTTGATGATATAGAGCAATGATGTAATTTCAGGGAAATTAACCTTCAGGTACTCCATCAGTCCCTCTACCTGCTCCTGTTCAACGTAAGCAAATACCACAACCACCATCACTTCGCCCGTAGAAGAAGTCCTGATAATCAGGTTACGAAGGTTTCCTTCATGGTTCCGAAGGTCGTAGAAAGTCAGGCCTGTCCTCAGTGCATATTCCCTGACCTGGTTCCTGAGGCTGTTCGAAGGTTCTGCCTGCAGGTAACAATGCTGTATATCCAGGATTTTATCAAACCGCAGCGGTACATGGAAGCCCAGTGCATTCATCTCCAGATCATCACGATCTGCCATGTCTGCTGAGTTCAGCCAGCGTTTATTTGAAAAAGTATATTCAAGTTTATTTCGGTAATATTTATTTTCTGCAGAACCCAGAATAGGCTCCATAGAAGATGTATCAACTTTGGCCAGTCGCTGTAAAGCGGCTTCAACATTTTTCTGTTTAAAGTGAAGCTGGGCATCATATTGCATGTGCTGCCATTTGCAGCCCCCACAGGTACCAAAATGCTGGCAAAAAGGATCAGTCCTCAAATCCGATGCAGTATGCAGCGTTTCAATAACGGCTTCAGCAAAATTCTTTTTCTTTTTTACAACTTTTACATCAACGATATCGCCTGGTACGGCTTTATCCACAAACACGACTAACTCGTCTGCTTTTGCTACTCCCTTGCCCTCTTCAGCAATATCAATGATACTTAAATTGGGAAGGATAGTAACTGTTCCAGCTTTTCTATTTCTACTCATTCTGCTGCAAAGCTAAAGCTTGTATTTAACAGTTCCTATTTTTGGGCACAGCGATTTTACAGGGATGAGATGTATACCCTTCAACAGATGAATCTTAATCAGCTTTTATTTTCCAAAAACCTTGAGGATTAATCCAAAAAAGCCTTCCACAAGATTAAAGCTCACATCAAATTTTTCATCAACCAAAATAGAAATTTCCAGGATCTCTTTGCTCATTTCAAACGACGTTATACGTAAAGATAACCGTTTTTATACCGAAAACCAAAATGGTACACAAAGAAATGACAGGATGTTATCAGTAGCTTAATATACGCCGGGCCTAAAGCGCGGCCTTAACCAGGAAAGGCAATATCTCTTTTTGGAAACTCACAAAGTTTTTGCGGACATCAGAATCACTTACCGAAGTAAATGCAAAGGAGAAAACAATGCTTTTACTGGCTTTGAGCAGAAATGCAAGTCCTTCTCTTCTCGATGGATTATTCTTAAAATGATCCAGGCCAAGGTAGGCAGATAACAGCAGTGATTCCAGCTGGTCTGACAAATGTTTCAGGAATTCCTGTGAATTGGCATTTTCACGGACAAAATCCCAGCCTATAAATTCATTGCATACGGTATAGGTAAGCCTGCAGGTTTTCATCACCAGTGCTTTCAGGTGTTCTTCTTCATCGCTGAACTGCGCCTTATTCTTTAAGATCTCATTGAGGTTGAGATCCAGGTAATCCATCAGAATGGCATCAAGCACCTGTTCCTTGCTTTCAAAATACTTGTATATGGTGGCTTTCGCGATCTTTGCTTTTTTGGCGATCTCGTTTACGCTGGTCTTATGATAACCATATTTCCTGAATAACTCTTTAGCAGCTCTAATGATGCTCTCTTTAATCTTTTCTGGTTCCATCAATTAGTTACTTGTAATGTATTACCTGATACCCTTACACTATACTGCTTTAAAGACAGGGTAGCCGGCGCTTTAGCCGGACTGCCATCTTCTAAAAGGAATTTTGCTCCTGAACACGGATCGGAAACTGTAAAAGCGCCCTCATCCAAAACTACGGCACATCTGTTTTCAGGGTTCACCGTACTGCAGCGGTCATAGGCTACATACCCATTGAGTATTGTCCTGTACAGCACCAGGCCAGCTATGCCATAACCACTGATCAGCACTGCACGTCCCGAACTGCTCAAATTGATCAGCCTGGGATCTGTTAATGGCAGGTTCAGATTCACGGCAACATCAGGTACAACATTTGTAGCTTTCCCGCATCCTCCTAAAACCAATACCAATAAAATAACCCAGGCAGCTCTGACCATTCTTAGATCAATGATGTTTTAAATTGTTTAAGGAACCTTGCATCGTTTTCTGAGAACAAACGCAAATCCTTTATTTCAAATTTAAGATTGGCAATCCTTTCTATTCCCATACCAAAAGCAAAACCGCTGTATTTCTTACTGTCAATACCACAGTTTTCCAATACATTTGGATCAACCATTCCACAGCCCAGGATCTCTACCCATCCACTATATTTACACAGCTGGCATCCGTCCCCCTTACAAATCGTGCAGGAAATATCCATCTCTGCCGAAGGCTCAGTGAACGGAAAATACGAAGGGCGGAAACGTACTTTGGTACCTTCGCCATACAATTCCTGCACAAAATAGAAAAGTGTTTGTTTCAGATCGGCAAAAGACACCTTTTCATCAACATACAGTCCTTCTACCTGGTGGAAGAAACAGTGTGCCCTGGCAGAGATGGCTTCATTCCGGTAAACACGCCCAGGCATTAAAGCCCTGAATGGTGGTTTACCTGCTTCCATCATCCTCACCTGAACTGACGAAGTATGTGTCCTTAATGCAATATCCCCATGTTCACCACCCTTTTTGATAAAGAAAGTATCCTGCATATCTCTTGCAGGGTGCTCTTCAGGAAAATTCAGGGCAGAGAAATTGTGCCAGTCGTCTTCTATTTCCGGGCCTTCTGCAACTACAAATCCAAGTTTGCTGAAAATATCAACAATCTCTCTTCTTACCAGTGCCAGGGGATGTCTGGTACCCACTTCAAATCCTGCACCAGGAAGTGTCAGGTCCAGTTCTGTATCTTTTCCGGCTGCTGCTTCAATGTCCTGTTCTTTTAAGGTCTGGTACTTTGCTTCGGCAAGTTGTTTAAATTCGTTTAAAACCTTTCCCAGCGTTCTTTTTTCTTCCGGGGAAACTGCCTTAAATTCATCAAAAATATCTTTTATAATTCCTTTTGTACCGAGGAACTTAATTCTAAATTGCTCTAATTCGTCTGCATTTTCAGTGGAAAAAGCATTTATCTCAATCGTATACTGTGTGATCTTATCTTGCAACATAATGCCAAATATACAGCTAATCCTGAATATATTTATAACACGCTTTCTTTACATTACAAGGCCGCCTTCTGATAAAATCAAAAGGCGGCCCGGAGCAGCTCAGAAAAATTTTAAGCCGATATAACTTTCAGTTCTTTGCCGATTTTTACAAATGCAGCAATAGCCTTATCCAGATGATGCTGTTCATGTGCTGCAGAAAGCTGTACACGTATACGCGCTTTTCCCTGCGGCACAACAGGATAATAGAAACCTATCACGTAGATTCCTTCATCCAGCATTTTTGCTGCAAACTCCTGGGCAAGTTTAGCATCATATAACATAACAGGCACAATCGGGTGCACACCTTCTTTAATATCAAAACCAGCAGCGGTCATTTGCTGACGGAAATACATGGTATTTTTTTCCAGTTTATCCCTGAGCGCTGTAGTTTCACGTAAAAGATCAAGTACCGCGATAGAGGCACCTGCGATAGCCGGAGCCAGTGTATTTGAAAAAAGATATGGTCTTGAACGCTGGCGCAGCATATCTATAATTTCTTTTTTACCGGCTGTAAATCCTCCGGATGCCCCTCCCAAAGCTTTCCCTAAAGTTCCGGTAATGATATCAATGCGGTCAATCACACCACAATGTTCATGTGTGCCCCTTCCGGTCCTGCCCATAAAGCCCGAACAGTGGGATTCATCGATCATCACCAGGGCATCATATTTATCTGCAAGATCACAGATTTTATCCAGCTGCGCGATCGTACCATCCATTGAGAATGCCCCATCAGTAACAATGATCCTGTGCCTGTTATCAGCAGCAGCCTTTAACTGCTCTTCAAGGTCAGCCATGTCATTGTGTTTATACCTGAACCTTTTTGCTTTACACAGGCGTACGCCATCAATAATAGAAGCATGGTTCAGTTCGTCAGAGATAATTGCGTCCTGATCATTAAAAAGAGGTTCAAACACTCCGCCGTTGGCATCAAAAGCCGCCGCATACAAGATGGTGTCTTCTGTTCCAAGAAATTCAGATAATTTTTCTTCCAGCTCTTTATGTACATCCTGTGTTCCGCAGATAAAACGTACAGACGACATCCCATAACCATATTTGTCAATCGCACTTTTCGCTGCTGCCGTCACCCTTGGATCAGAAGAAAGCCCCAGGTAATTGTTGGCACAAAAGTTCACAACTTCCTGCCCGGTGCTCACCCTGATGTCTGCTCCCTGAGGAGTTACAATTACGCGTTCACGTTTATAAAGCCCGTCTTTTTCTATTTGTTCAAGTTCTTGTTTCAGAACAGGTTGAAGTGTTTTATACATAGCGTTGTTTATAGTTGATCGGCCAAAGTTATAAAATTAACCTGTTAAGCGGGCAAATTTGGGCGATCTTTCTCTGAACGCAGCGCTGGCTGATGGCGAGCATTTCAGCAGCTCTTTTGCAGCGCGTTTCCAGCATATTTTCCTCTGCACAAAATCCTTTAGCGGGCAGTGACAGCTTGAGCACATCGAAAAGAATAATTTCTTCAGTGGCGTTACAGGGGATAGGCAGCTGTATCATAACAAAGGGAAAAAATCACACTTTCATGCAGATGGATCACAGTAAGCTGCGTGTCGCTTATTCTTGCTTTAAGCAGGATTTCTGCCCTGAGCAGGTGTTGTTGTGCCCGCTGTAATAATGACGAAAGTTGTTGCTTTTCATGATAGGCAGCAACAAAGGCAGATGGATGAGGGATTGGCAGGGCATCCATTACAATCTTGTTTCCCTGCAGTAATATTCCCTTTCTGAAGATGACCGAAAAAAACCTGCTCCTGTTCAGCAGGCCCAGAAGCACTTCCCTCATCCTGAAAACTAGAATATTACCCGCAATATCTTCAGAAAAACAGCGTTTTGCAATTTCGAGTACAGTAGAATCGGGCAGGGCCTCATCATTACTAATCATTAAAAAAATGTCAAATACCGAAGTATTGATTTTCACAGGGACGGAATTTAAACAAACAGCGCTTTGAAGATTAACCTGGGCCCTGTGCCCGTAACAAATTACAGCTAATGGGTTTAAAGCTCTTTTCAGCGCTTTATTCAGATGGTGAAGCCCGTTTTGCTGCTCACCGTTCAGATTGGAAATTGAAGTGCTCATCACTGGTATATCTGGTTAAATTAACATTGGTGAATAAAAAATAATTTTAACAACATACATAATCCAATTATTATTTCTTATATTGCAATAAATTATAAGGTAAAGATAATGAATCTTTACTATAATAAAGCTATATATTAATAATTAATTTTCGTATTTAGATAAATGACTGATAATCAAAGAGAAAATTTCGGACCTCGCCTAAAGGAAATACGCTTAGCGAAGAAAATGACCTTGCAGGAGTTTTATGGCGTAATAGCGAAACACGTAAACAACTTCTCGCCTATAGAAAATGGCGCGAGAAAAATCGGCAAACGCCTTTCTGAAGATGTGATCAAGCATTACCACATCAATGAAAAATGGCTGGCCACAGGAATGGGAAATATGTTTACAGATGAAGAACTTTATCCCAGTGACCTGTCGCGCAAAGCAGAATCAAATGAAGGAGTGCCTTTTATTAACATTAACCCATCTGAAATATCTTCAGGAGAATTTAATCTGCTGAGAGAAAAACCAGAATACTATGTTAATTTCAGGCCCTTCAACGATTGTGATGCCTATCTGCCCGTATATGGAGACAGCATGTACCCAAAATATGCAAGCGGGGAAATCATTGCCGTCAGGGAAGTGATCAACAAAGACATTATTCAATGGGGCGAAGCTTACCTGATTATTGCTGATGAATATGCCAATAATATCACTACGGTAAAATTACTTTTTGAGCACCACAGCAGTAGCAAAATTGTGCTTCGGGCCTCAAATCCGAATTACAAGGGGGATACCATCCTCGATAGGGATGCCATCAAAAGGCTGTTTATCGTAAAGGGGAAAATAACAAGGAATCAATTGTAGCAATGAGTTTCATTAAATGGTTTAACAAGAAAGGGATGATCCATCCAGAGTCATCCCTTTTCTAACCAAATATAAACCTGTATGAACGGGTTTTTCTTTTATAATAGTATTAAAACAAATGCATTTCTCAGAAGATAATTGCAGAAATCAAATACTTATCGTATAAATCTATTCAATAATTAAACATTCAACATCCAAAGATGGCAATTCCAATCGTTCATTGCACAATATTAACACTTTTTAACAACTTTGCGCAAATCAACCCCAATTTTATAAGCGAAATGTCAAAAAGTTAACGTGAAATACCATAATTTATTATAGTCATGCCTGAAAACGGGACATAATCGATCAAACATCAGTAATAAACCCCCGCATAACCAAATAATTCGCAACACACTAATTTTTCAGCCATGCTTTTACTTCATCTGCATAACTTCCACTCACCGGAAGCTCTACTGAAGTCAGCCTGAGTTTTCTGTTCTGGAGCGACAATACCTTTTTAACAGGCACAATGAAGCTCCGGTGAATCCTTTTAAATTCAGTAGCCGGAAGTTTTTCCAGTATACGCTTGAGCGGCATCAGTGTAAGCACGGGCGGACCCCCTTCCAAATGGATTTTCACATAATCCTCCATACTCTCCAGGTATTCTATATTTTTCAGCACAATCCTGAGCATACGGTATTCTGAATGCACATAGATACACGCATCATCAGAAGCCGCCTGCGCATTGTTTTTGTACCGGTAATAATCCACAGCTTTATTTACCGCTTTTGTAAACCTTTCAAAATCAATGGGCTTTAACAGATAGTCAACAGCTTGCAGTTCAAAACCTTCATAAGCAAACTGTTTATAGGCAGTAGTAAAGATGATCATAGGTTTTTTATCAAGTGCCCTGGCGAGATCAATACCAGAAATATCCGGCATGTTGATATCCAGAAAGAGCAGATCTACTTCGGTCCTGTTGATATATTCTGCCCCGGAGACAGCATCTTCAAATGTCTGCAGAAGTTCCAGGCCTGGAAAACGGGAGATGTAGGTACTGATCAGTTCTACAGCGAGGGGCTCATCGTCAATTGCAACACATTTTAAAGGCATAATATGAGTTCTGTTTACCTAAATATAATAAAATATGATCAGGAACAGAGTACCAGATCAACGGTAAACAGCTGATCTGCCTCACTAATGTTCAGGGTATATTTATCCGGGTATAAATGATCCAGCCTTTTTCGGGTGTTCGCAATACCTATTCCCGAACGGTCCTTGTCCTTTTTGTGATCAAAAATTGTGTTCTGGCTATGAAAGATAATACTATCCTTTTCCATGCGGATACTGATCACTATAAGTGCCGGCACATGATTGCTCAATCCATATTTAAATACATTTTCTATGAAAGTCATCAGCAATAAAGGACAAATCCGATACGCGGCCGGATCTCCTTCTACGTTGTAATTCAGCGTGACCATTTTACCCAGGCGCAGCTGCTGTAAGTCGATAAAATTACTGATGCAGATCAGTTCACTGGAAAGCGGCACAAAATCAGCTTCGGCTTCATCCGTTACGTAACGCATAATGTTGGATAACTTCATGATGCTTTCAGAAGTCTTGTCACTACCGATCACGGAAAGCGTATAGATGTTATTCAGGGTATTGTACAAAAAGTGCGGGTTAATCTGTGCCTTCAGGAAAGACAGCTCAGCAATTGCTTTATCCGCTTCGGCAAGCAATGCCCTTTTCTCGGTGATCTGCCATTGTTCGACGGACCTGATCGCCATACCAAAAGCCATCACAAGAATATAGATCAATAAACTGTTGATATCGATCCTTCTTGCCATTCGCCCTGGCCTGCCATCTATATGAGCCCACCGGTCAAACCCCTGCCCGGGCCTGTCTCCCGGCATCAACCTATCGCCATTTGGCGGTGGCGGGCGCATATTAAAATCACGTTCGCCCCTGTTGCGCATATCTATCATATGGATATTGTGATCCCTGCTGTTCATCAGCTTATCAAACGGCCTCAGGTAAAACACCCCGATAAACAGAAGAATTGCAAAGGAAAAGTAGGCAATGTATTTTTTCCGGATGAAATAATCAGGAATAAGAAAATAGCTGTTGATATAAAAAAGGGAAATATAACAGACGCAAAAACGCAGAAAGGGAAGTGAGTAAAGAACACCAGGCCAGTTTCCCTGTGGCCCGCTCTCCATAAACAATAGGGGCAAGGTCAGGAATAACAGCCAGCCGGCAATATGTAGAAGGATAGAAAATGCCTTGAGACGTAACATATACAAATTAACTGCTATTCTCTGGTCAAAACCAATATTTATCGGTGAATAGTTAATTTATATAGGCTAACAGACAAAGGCCCGGTTTCAGGTATCCTTATTTATTTGTCTTTGAAGTAACAGCCTGCGCTATAGGTGTACGGCTTTTCTTTTTAGCCATTTTATAGGTTCCAATGACAACCATAGAGGCCGCTACAAGTGTAAAAAGCAAGTTAAATGATCTTTTGTCCATATATTCTAGATTAATTCAAAAAAACACAAATCTCGTGCCTGTAATGTAATCAGACCAAGAAATTTGACTTTTTTAAATAAATAAATCTGTAAATAGGCTTCTTTCAACAGTAAGCCATTGATTGTTAAGCCTAATTTAATAAAAACTAAACTTTTTTACAAATAATTCAAGAAAATTTAGAAAATTTATTTTGATATAAGAGAAGGCTCTTCCGCGTTAATGGCTTTCCAGATCATATCTTTTAACTCGGTAATACCTTTTTGCGCTACTGACGAAATAAAGATTGATGGAACATTTGCAGGAAGGTCGTGTTGCATTTCTGCAGTCAGTTCATCGTCCAGCATATCTGATTTGGTGATCGCCAGTAAATGAGGCTTTTGCATCAGTTCAGGGTTATATTCCAGTAACTCTGTTTTCAGGATTTCATATTCAGCTTTGATTGACCGGCCGGTATCGGCAGGAACCATGAATAAAAGTACGGAATTACGCTCTATATGGCGTAAGAAACGATATCCTAATCCTTTTCCTTTAGAAGCACCTTCGATAATTCCGGGAATATCGGCCATTACAAAAGACTGGCTGCCACGATAAGAGACAATACCCAGATTAGGCACCAGTGTAGTAAAAGGATAATCGGCAATTTCGGGCTTTGCTGCTGAAACAACGGAAAGCAACGTTGATTTGCCGGCATTAGGGAAACCTACAAGGCCAACGTCTGCAAGTACTTTCAGTTCCAGCACAATCCATTGCTCGATACCAGACTCACCAGGTTGCGCAAAGCGCGGAGTTTGAAGGGTAGAGGTTTTGAAATGCCAGTTTCCCAGACCGCCTCTTCCGCCGGGTGTAAGAATTTCTGTTTGTCCGTCTTCAGTAATTTCGAAAAGTACCTCTCCCGTTTCAGCGTCTTTAGCGATAGTACCCAATGGGACTTCTAAAAATTCGTCCTTACCAGACTTACCTGTACTGGTAGAACTTGAACCGGGACCACCATCGGAAGCAAGGATATGTTTGCGGTATTTCAGGTGCAGTAACGTCCAGAATTGCGCGTTGCCTTTAAGGATCACGTGCCCTCCTCTTCCGCCATCACCACCATCCGGACCACCGGTAGAAGTCATTTTATCACGGTGCAAATGTGAAGATCCTGCGCCACCTTTACCAGAACGGCAGCATATTTTAACATAATCTACAAAATTTGAACCTTGTGACATAACTCTTTTTTAATATTGATCGACCACCTCGCATAACTCAGCAAAGATATCATCGATCTTGCCGATGCCATTTACCTTGCTCAATTTCTGCTGTGCTTCGTAATAAGGCAAAACATGAATTGTTTTGCTGAAATACTCTTCTATACGTTTCTGTAATTTGTCTGCCTGGTCATCGGCCCTGCCGGTTAATTTCTGACGCTCGGCAATTCTTTTTGTCAGTTCGTCCTGATCAACATCCAGTGCAATTACTGCCGTGATAGCACTTCCTTTACTTTCCAGGAATTCGTCCAGTGCTGCAGCCTGCGCTACTGTTCTGGGGAAACCATCAAAGATAAACCCTTTAGCACCGGGATTTTTATCCACTTCGTCTTCCAGCATTGCAATAGTTATTGCATCAGGGACAAGCTGTCCATCAGCGATCAACGCACTTACCTGTTTTCCAAGTGGTGTCTGGTTGCTGATATGTGCTCTGAAAATATCACCTGTAGAGATGTGGTTCAATTGATAACGTTCTATCAATTTTTCTGATTGGGTGCCTTTACCAGCACCCGGTGGGCCAAAGAGAACAAAATTAAGCATTTGGATTGTCTTTAAAATTTTAAAAGCCTTCCCGCCACAGGCAGCAAGGCTTTTCTCAGTTGATTGTGCACTTGTAGGGATTCGAACCCCAAACCTTCTCATCCGTAGTGAGATGCTCTATCCAATTGAGCTACAAATGCATTCCGTTCGTTACGGGATTGCAAAAGTAGTATTTGTAATCGGATTTCAAAACTTTTTTTGAAAAAAAACTCCTGATACGCTACAAATACCCATTTTTTATTCTTCGGTGCCCCAGCTAAAGGCATTACAGTCAGGGAGATCACATGACAAAGATTTCTTATATCATTTCTCTTTCTTTTAGCTGACGGTCCAGCATGATCAGCCCCTCCTCGAAGCTATGTGGCGCGTAACCGAGCTGAGTCATCGCCTTATCTAATATAAAGCCGGTCTTAACAGGGCGTTTTGCTGCCTGGTTGAGCGATGCAGAGCTGATTTCCCTGATGAGCGTGCTGTCCAGTTTCCAGAACACCGCAACCCTGCCCACCAGTTCCGAGATGCTCATCATGTCATTACCAGAGATATTGAATACACCAGCAGCACCTTTCTCTGCAATCAGCAGGCAGCCCTCGGCCAGATCTTCGGCCAGTGTTGGCATCCGCCACTGGTCGTTCACTACATTGATCGGCTCCCCTTTCTCCAGCGCTTCCTTAGCCCAGAGTACAATATTGCTCCTGCTCTTTTCACTGACAATACCATATACAATAATTGTACGCACAATAGCCCATTTACAATTGCTGTTTTTAACAACTTCTTCAGCCCTCAGTTTGGTTTCGCCATAATAGCTGAGCGGGTTTGGAACCCCCTCTTCATCATATGGGCCTGCAGCGCCATCAAAAACAAAATCAGTAGACAAATGGACCAGCTGAATATCAAAAGCTGTACAGATATCTGCCAGGCTTTGTACAGCTTCAACATTCAACCTGTCTGCCAGCTCTCTCTGTTCATGGCATTTATCCACATTTGTTAATGCCGCAGTATGAATAATGGTATCAGGCCGGTATTTTTCCACTACCCTTCTTATGTTTTCGGGATCAAGAATATCCATCGTTTCATATTGATACCCCCCGGTGGTCTCAAAACGATTCAGCCCCTTAGAGGTTGCGATCAGATTGAATTGCCTGCCAGCAAGCACAGCAGCAGTTATTTTCTGCCCCAGAAGCCCGTTGCTGCCAGTTACTAATATGGTTTTCATACCTGCTAAACTATCAATAAAAAAACTGTGGAAAAACTTTTTATTTATGTATAAAAAATATATCGAAAAATCTTAGCTTTGCAAACCGAATTGCCGCCTCAAAACAGGCCTTTAACAATTTGATATTTATAATTTTACCAAAAACAATATATGCCTAACATTGGAAAAATAGCGCAGATTATAGGACCGGTAGTAGACGTGAGTTTTGCTGACGATGCTCATTTACCTCAAATCTTCTCTGCATTAGAGATTGAAAAAGAAAACGGACAGAAGATCGTTTTAGAAGTTCAACAACATCTTGGTGAAGACCGTGTACGTACCATTGCAATGGACTCGACTGACGGTTTAGTTCGCGGGATGTCTGTATTAAGCACGGGTTCTCCTATCAAAATGCCGATTGGAGATCAAATCAAAGGTCGTTTATTCAATGTTATTGGTGAAGCAATTGATGGTATCAATGCAGTTGACAAAACTGTTGGAAAATCCATCCACAATGCACCTCCGCGTTTCGACGAACTTTCAACTGAATCTGAAGTACTTTACACAGGTATCAAGGTAATCGATTTATTAGAGCCTTATGTAAAAGGTGGTAAGATCGGTTTATTTGGTGGTGCCGGTGTTGGTAAAACAGTATTGATCATGGAATTGGTAAACAACATTGCGAAAGCATATGATGGTTTATCAGTATTCGCAGGAGTTGGAGAACGTACACGTGAAGGAAATGACCTTTTACGTGAGTTCATCGAATCTGGTGTAATCAACTATGGCGAGGAATTCCTTCATTCGATGGAAAAAGGCGGCTGGGACCTGAGCAAAGTTGACACTGAAAAATTAAAAGAATCTAAAGCAACCCTGGTTTTCGGACAAATGAACGAGCCTCCTGGGGCACGTGCACGTGTAGCTTTATCAGGATTAACTGTTGCTGAATATTTCCGTGATGGTGATGGTGAAGGCGCAGGAAAAGACATCCTTTTCTTCGTGGATAACATCTTCCGTTTCACTCAGGCAGGTTCAGAAGTATCGGCACTATTGGGCCGTATGCCATCTGCAGTAGGTTACCAGCCAACGCTGGCTACGGAAATGGGATTAATGCAGGAACGTATTACCTCAACTAAACGTGGTTCAATTACATCTGTACAAGCGGTATACGTACCTGCAGATGATGAGACTGACCCGGCTCCGGCTACTACATTTGCCCACTTAGATGCAACTACTTTATTATCACGTAAGATTGCTGAGCTTGGTATCTACCCTGCGGTAGATCCGTTGAACTCCACTTCACGTATCCTTTCTCCTGCCGTTTTAGGTGATGAGCACTACAATACTGCTCAGCGTGTGAAAGAATTGCTGCAACGTTACAAAGAATTACAGGATATCATCGCCATCTTAGGTATGGACGAGTTATCTGAAGAAGATAAACTGGTTGTTCACCGCGCACGCCGTGTTCAGCGTTTCTTATCTCAGCCTTTCCACGTAGCTGAACAGTTCACAGGATTAAAAGGTGTGTTGGTTGATATCAAAGAAACCATCAAAGCATTCAATATGATTATGGATGGTGAAGTTGATGAATATCCTGAAGCTGCATTTAACCTGGTAGGTAGTATTGAAGATGCAGTTGAAAAAGGTAAAAAACTATTAGCTGAAGCAAACGCTTAATTAAGCGCATACATTTAATATATGACATTAGAAATATTAACACCCGATAAAAAAATCT
>Ga0163161_10001478_pt1 | contig 17345 bp, 12 predicted proteins | sample S45metaG_FD_129847 | JGI IMG/M metagenome (GOLD analysis project Ga0163161, IMG submission 129847) | Switchgrass rhizosphere microbial communities from Kellogg Biological Station, Michigan, USA - S4-5 metaG | ecosystem: Host-associated > Plants > Roots > Rhizosphere > Soil | place: USA... | reverse complement strand
TTGGCGCAACGCGGCGCGCTGACGGCGGCAGTGCATCCCGCCATGACCTTCACCGGCGACTCCACACGGGAAGTCGCCCGCATGGTTGGCGCGCCCTTCGTCATCACCGCCCCATCTCCCTCCGCGATCGCCGCGGCCCATGCCTTCGTCGCGCTGCTCGGCGGCGTGGCGGACGAAGTGGCGGAGGCGCAGCGTCCGCTTTATCACGCAGCGTTATGCCACGCGGCCAATCATCTGGTGACGCTGATCGCGGGCGCGTGCGATGCGCTGGCGGCGGCCGGGGTGGCCAACCCATCCGCCTTGCTCGGCCCGCTGGTGCACGCCGCGCTGGACAACGGCCTGGATCGGGGCATGGCGGCCTTGTCCGGTCCGCTGATCCGGGGCGACAGCGACACTATCCGCAACCATCTGGCGGCCCTCTCTGCCGATTGCCCGCAATTGCTGCCACCTTATCGCGCCATGGCGACCGCCACGCTCGACGCACTGGAACGGTTGGGCAAACAGCCCTCTGCCCAACTCAGGCAGGATCTGGCCTGATCACCGAACCTGTCCAATAGCTTGCATCCTCTCTTGAAGGACGCGCCGCTGCCAAGCTATGCCATGCCGATCGCAAAAAAGGATAGATGGGTGGCCAAATCGCCGACGACGATGCAGGGCAAGCCGAGCGGGCGGGGGAGCGAGGCGGAGGAAACCCGTCTCAACATCCTCAATATCGCCACGCTGGAGTTCGCCGACAAGGGTCTGAGCGGCGCGCGCATCGATGAGATCGCCGAACGCACCGATGCGTCCAAGCGGATGATCTATTATTATTTCGGCAGCAAGGAAGGGCTGTATCGCGCGGTGCTGGAGCGCGCCTATACGGCCGTGCGCGAAATCGACGCCGACAATAGCCGCAGCGATCTGGCCCCCGACGCCGCCCTGCGCGATGTGGTCGGCGCGACGTTCGACTATCACCACCAGCATCCCGAATTTGTCCGGCTGGTCATGAACGAAAATATTCTGCGCGGCGCGCATATCGGCGAAATCCCGGGTATCCGCGAACGCAATCGCAAAGTGGTGGAGCAGTTACGCAACATCCTGTCACGCGGCGTGGAGAGCGCGCATTTCCGCGAAGGCATCGACCCGCTGGAACTGCACATGACGATCAGCGCCCTGTGCTTCTACAATGTCTCGAACCGGTACACCGTCTCCTACGGCTTCGAACGCGACGTGACCGCGCCCAAAGTGCTGGCGCGTCGGCGCGGCAATGTGATCGATATCGTGGAAAGCTGGTGCCGCCGCTGATCGCTACGTCGCGATGGGCAAACAACAGGCATTCCGTCATCGGCCTTGCCTTAATGTTTCTGACTGCTATCAATGTACGAAATAGTTCGCACAAAAGTGAAAAGCGGAGAGGAAAATGCGCAAGCCCATGATGCTGTCCTTGGCTCTGGCGATGCTGGCGGTGGGCGCCCCGGCCGTCCATAGCGCCCAGGCCCAAACCTCCGCACAACCGCCATCCCCCGCGACGGCGCCCGAACCGGCGCTGGGCGATCCGCTGCCCGATCGCCTCCTGACCCTCGCCAATGGCGTATCGGTCAATGCCGACATCCCCTATTCGACCATATCAGGCTATCGGCCGATCACCCTTGACCTCTACCGACCGGCCAAAGCGACCGCGCCATTGCCGCTGGTCATCTATATCCATGGCGGCGGCTGGGCGAACGGCCATACCCGCCAGTCCGGCGCGTTCAGCGACTTCCCCGCCGTCCTGGCCGACCTGTCGGCGCGCGGCTATATCGTCGCCTCGCTCGAATATCGCCTGTCGAAAGAAGCGCCGTTCCCTGCCGCGATCGACGATGTCCGTACCGCCATCCGCTTCCTGCGCGCCAATGCCGGGCGCTTGGGCGTGGATACGGCCCATGTCGCTGCCTGGGGCGGATCGGCTGGCGGGCAGCTTGCCGCCCTTGCCGCGCTCCAATGCGGGGCCGCACCGTCCGGTCAGGACAAAAGCAATCCCACCCAAAGCGATTGCGTGCAGGCCGCCGTGGGCTGGTATGGCGTCTATGATTTCGCCACCATGCCACAGGCGATCGCAGGCGCCGAAAACGCCTATCTCGATTGCACAAAGCCCAGCTGCCCGGCCGATCGCATCGCTGCCGCCAGCCCCGCCGCCCATGTCGATGCCAAAGACCCGCCGATGCTGCTGATCCACGGCACCGAAGACAAGGTCGTGCCCGCCGACCAGTCGCGACAACTGGCCGCCAAGCTGAAGGCGACCGGCGTGCCCGTTACGTTGGAGATAATACCCGGCGTCGGCCACAGTTGGATCGGTCAGGACGCTGCCGCCACCCGCGCCGCCTCGCTGCGTGCGCTCGATCTCACCTTCCGCTTCTTCGACGCTCAGTTGAAGGGCAAGCGCTGATGCGCGCGCTGCTGATGGCGCTGGGGCTGTTGTGCGCCGGACCGGCCACTGCCCAGATCGTGGAAAAGCCCGCTGGCGATCCGGTGCGCACCCAAGGCGGCCTGGTCGCCGGCAAGACGCTGCCGTCCGGGGTGCGCGCCTGGCTGGGCGTTCCCTTCGCCGCGCCGCCGGTGCGCGACCTGCGCTGGCACGATCCGCAGCCTCGGGCACGGTGGGACGGCGTCTGGAATGCCGATCGCTTCGCCCCCGAATGCATTCAGCCGCTGCGCGCCCGCAACATCAACCATTATTTCGGCGAAGAGGCGACCAGTGAAGATTGCCTCTATCTCAACATTTGGGCCCCGCCCGGCCCGGCGCCCAAGGGCGGCTATCCGGTCGTAGCCTGGATCTATGGCGGCGGCTTCAATATCGGCTCGGCCTCCATGGCCAATTATGCGGGTGACCCGCTCGCGGAAAAGGGCGTCGTTTATGTCGCCGTCGCCTATCGCGTCGGACCGCTCGGCTTCCTCGCGCATCCGGAACTCAGCGCCGAAAATCAGGGCCGTTCCGGCAATTACGGCCTGAAGGATCAGGTCGCCGCACTCAAATGGATCAAGGCGAATATTGCAGGGTTCGGCGGTGATCCGGGCAATGTCACGATCGCGGGCCAGTCGGCCGGATCGATGTCGGTATCCCTGCTACAGGCCAGCCCGGCTACGCGCGGCCTGTTCCAGCGCGCCGTCGGCATGAGCGGCGGCGCATTTGGCGGCATCGCCGCGCCCGTTCCGCTCAAGGAGGGCGAAGCCGAAGGGCTGTCGCTGCAAAAGGCATTGGGCGTGCAATCGATCGACCAGATGCGCGACCTGCCCGCCGACAAGCTGATCGCGCTCGCCGCCCCCGTGCGCCGCCGCGCGATCGTCATCGACGGCGACGTCGTGGCGGAAACCCCGGATCGCGCCTTTGCCGCCGGGCGTCAGAATGACGTGCCGCTGCTGCTGGGCTTCACCCGTGATGAAAGTTTCCGATCGCTCGGCCCGATCGCGACCGTCGCCGATTATGAAGCCGCCGTCCGCCGTGCTTTCCCCTCCACGGCCACCACCATCCTGAAACGCTATCCAGCCAGCACGATAGAGCAGGCGCAGCGACAAGCGCGCGACATAGAACGCGATTCCACGCTGGGCGCGCAGATGGCGCAATGGGCGCTCGGCCAGTCTGCGACGGGCAAGGCGCCGGTTCACGCCTATTTCTTCACCCGCGTGCATCCCTATCGACCGGGCGTGACCTTTGCAGATCATGATCCCGCAACCGTGGGCGCCTATCATTCCGCTGACATCCCTTATTGGCTGGGCACGCTCGACAGCCTCAACCGCTTCCGCGTCACCCGCGACTGGACGGCGGTGGACCAGCGTCTGTCGAACGAGATGATGGACGGGCTGGTCGCCTTCGCCCGCACCGGCAATCCCGGTCTAAACTGGCCCACATTCGCGCGCGCCAAGCCGATGCTGCTGCAGCTGGGCGAAACACGCGCCGTCACGACATGGCCGCATTTCGCCGACTGGCCGCTGTTCGGCGACGCACCGCCACCTGCCGACCGTCCACGCATCCGGGACTGACCATGATCAGCAGACGCCATATCCTGACCAGCCTTGGTGGTCTGGTCGCCACATCGGCACTACCCATCAAGGCATGGGCGGCGGCAACCGACATGCCGGGTCTGGCATTCGTCTATGAGGCGGTCGTCACGCTGGAGCCGACGCAGGAGGTCGGCCCGACACCGCTCGGGACAAGACGGCGCGTGCCGATCACCGGCGGCAGCTTTGCCGGACCGCGCATCCGCGGCGTCGTACTCGCGGGCGGCGCGGACTGGCAGTTGCAACGCGCCGATAACTGGACCGTGATCGAAGCCGACTATATGATGCGCGCCGACGACGGCGCCTTGATCCATGTCCGCAATGTCGGCCTGACCAACAGCCGGGTGCCCGGCGCGACCAGCCGCTATCTGCGCACCACACCCAGTTTCGAAGCGCCCACCGGCCCGCACGACTGGCTCAACCAGGCGATATTCGTCGGCACCATCGGCCCGCCGCCCGACGACGCGCCCAAACCATCGGTGCGCATCCGCGTCTATCGCGTCACATGAACCGGGCGCTGCTTCTCCTTTGCGCGGCCACGATGGGCAGCGGCTGTACGACCACCAGCACATCGCAGGCGACAGCCAAGGCCGTCGACAACTGCGCCCCGACCGCCCAGTTCACCTTCGTCTGCGGCGCGAACAAGCCCGAAGACCTGGCGCACCTTCCCGACACGCCCTGGATCATCGCCAGCGGCTTTGCCACCGGCGCAGGGATCAAGCTGGTCGACAGCCGCACCCGGCGAGCGCAACCCTGGTTCACCGCCACGCCCAGTCAGATCGCGCCTGACCCCCGCTATCCCGATTGCACAACGCCGCCGAACCCCAATCTCTTCACCGCCCGCGGCGTCAGCCTGCGCATGACCGGGGTGGGGCGGGGGAGGCTGCTGGTCGTCAACCATGGCGGACGCGAAGCGATTGAAGTCTTCGCGATCGATGCGCGCGGCGGCGGCGTCCCGACGCTGCAATGGCAAGGCTGCCTGGCCATGCCCGACGGCCATGTCGCCAATGCCGTCGCCTCCTATAGCGACGGCACGGTGATCGCGACCGTGTTGACCCGCCCCGGCACCAGCATCACCGATTTCGTCCTCGGTCGCGTGACCGGCGGCGTCTATGTGCGCGCCCCCGCCGATCACGCGTTCCGCCTGCTGCCTGGCACCGAATTGCCCGGTAATAACGGGCTGGAAACCGCGCGCGACGATAGCGGCTTCTACGTCATCGCCTTCGGCCTGCGCGAAGTGGTTGCCTATGCGCGCCAGGATACGCGCCAGCCGCTCTGGCGCGCGCAGGCGCCCGAGTTCATGCCTGACAATATTCATTGGGACGGCGACCGGCTGCTGCTGGCGGGCATGGTGCGCGACGAACCGGCCTGTGGTGGGTTGCGCAAGATCGTCAATGGCGTCGCCGACGGCATGACCTGCCATCGCGGCTATGCCGTGGCGCAACTTGATCCGGCGACGCGGCGCTTTTCGCTGGTCGCTTATGGCCCGCCCGATCCGGCGTTCAACGGCGTGTCCGCAGCGATCATCCTGGATGACGATCTATGGCTCGGCTCGTATCAGGCGGATCGGATCGCTATCCGCTCGCTGCGCTAATTTGTATGAACTAGTTCGTACATTTCTCTTGCCGAGAGATTTTGTTGCGCGTAGAAGCGATTCTGCAAGATCGGGACATATATTCCGACGCACCGGGGAGGATAGGGCCAGACATGGGCCAGCTTAGTTACATATCAGCCGAACGCCAGCCCGCCCCCTGTGGCGCGCGGTGGATCGCGGCATGAGAGCGACCGCAGAGCAAAGCGCGCTGCTCCGGCCGACCCGCGCACGGATCGGCATATTGGCGCTGATCAGCATCGCGACGCTGCTCAACTATATGGATCGCGCGGTCATGGGTGTCGCCGCGCCCTCACTGACTGCGGAACTCAAGATTTCGCCGGAGATGATGGGCTTCATCTTCTCCGCCTTCTCCTGGACCTATGCCGCGGCGCAAATTCCCGGCGGACTGCTGCTTGATCGCCTGGGCACGCGCATCACCTATGCCGGGTCGCTCATCCTCTGGTCCTTCTTCACCCTACTCCACGGTATAGCCGGAAATGTAGCGATGTTGTTCGGCTTCCGCCTGGCGCTGGGCATGGCGGAGGCGCCTTGCTACCCGTGCAACAGCCGCATTCTCAGCAGTTGGTTCCCGCAGGATGAACGTGCGCGCGCCAATTCGGTCTATGCCGTGGGGCAATATGCGGGCCTGGCCTTTTTCAGCCCCGTCCTCTTCTGGGTGGTGGGCAGCTTCGGCTGGCGCGCCCTGTTCCTTATCGCAGGCGCGTTGGGCATGGCGTTCGGCCTGCTCATGTATGCCCGTTACCGCGATCCGGTCGACAGCCGCCGCGTAAACGCCGCCGAACTCGCCTATATCGAAGCGGGCGGTGGCGTCGCCATCGCCAAGGGTGATGAGAAAATTCCCTTCTCCTGGACCAATGTGCGCAAATTGATGGGCAAGCGCCAGATATTGGGCGCGTCGATCGGTCAATTCTGCGGCAATTCGACGCTGGTCTTCTTCCTCACCTGGTTCCCGACCTATCTGGCGACGGAGCGCGGCATGGACTGGCTCAAATCCGGCACCTTCGCCGTGCTGCCCTATATCGCCGCCTCCGCCGGCGTACTGCTGGGCGGGCAAGTGTCCGACATGCTGATCCGCCGCACCGGCTCCGCCAATATCGGGCGCAAGCTGCCGATCGTCGCGGGCCTGCTGCTCGCCTCCACCATCGTCGCGGCCAATTTCGTGCAGAGCAACACTTTGGTCATCGCCATCATGTCGATCGCCTTCTTCGGCCAGGGCATGGTCAATCTGGGCTGGACGCTGATTTCCGATGTCGCTCCGCGCCAATATATCGGCTTGACCGGGGGCGTCTTCAACCTGTGCGCCAATCTGGCTGGCATCATCACGCCGATCGTCGTCGGCATCATCGTGGGGCAGACTGGCTCCTTCTACGGTGCGCTCGCCTTCATCGGCGTGCTCGCGCTGGTCGGCGCGGCCGCCTATATTTTCATCGTGGGGGATGTGCGCCGGGTGGAACTGGACTGAGCCTGCAAACAGGACGATCACGCGCATCAAAATGTACGAACTAGTTAGTAATAAGAGGGAGGATAATATGACATCAGCTTTTACCAAGCAGTTGCGCCTGGGCGGGTCGGTAGCGACACTCGCGCTGTGCGCGCTCACCGCGCCGACCTGGGCGCAGGATCAGGCCGCCCCGGCGGAGGAAGCCGCCACCGCGCTGGCCCCACCAGCCGCCGACGCTTCGGCGCAGCAGAATGCCGACATCGTCGTAACAGGATCGCTGATCGCCCGTCCGAACAATGTCGCGGTCAGCCCGATCGTCACCGTGTCGGATGAATTAGTGCAGCAGAGCGGTCAGATCACGCTGGAAGATTCGTTGAACCAGTTGCCCGGCTTCACCCCATCGGGCAACGCGGGCACCGGCGGCCAGGGGGCGGGCGGTCGCGCCACGCTCAACCTGCGTGGCCTAGGCTCCAACCGCAACCTCGTCCTGCTCGACGGTCGTCGTCTGCCGCTGTCGGACATTAACGGCAATGTCGACATCAACATCCTGCCGGAATCGATCATCGGGTCGGTCGACGTCATCACCGGCGGCGCATCCGCCATCTATGGTTCGGACGCCATGTCGGGCGTGGTCAATTTCAAGACCGACAAATATTTCGACGGCATCCGCGGCGACATTCAGAATGGCAACAGCTTCCGCGGCGATTATGGCAAGTTCAACGCATCGTTGGCGCTCGGCACGAAATTCGCCGACGATCGCGGCCGCCTGATGCTGGCCTTGAGCTACGGCCAGCGCGATCCGCTGTCCGGCTCGCAGCGCGGCTTCTTCTCCGACAAGGTGCCCTCATCCTTCATCGGCACCGGCGCTTTCGTGCCTGACGCGCTTAACCTGCCCAACCAGGCGGCGCTCAACGGCCTGTTCGCCAGCTACGGCGTGACCAGGCCGGTCAACCCCACGCTGAACCTGGGCTTCAACAATGACGGATCGCTGTTCGTTCAGACAGGCGCAGTCAATTACAAGGGGCCAACCACCGGCGCCTATGCGGTCGTAGGCGGCAATGTGCGTATGCCGGTCGGCCCCCAGCTTCAGATCCTCAACGAATTTGAACGCAAGTCGGCCTTTGCCAAGGGCGAATATGACCTGACGGAGTCGCTGACCGCCTATGGCCAGTTCCTCTATGTCGATTCCACCGTCACCACCGAAAGCGGCGGCAGCCTGACGCAGTTCGCGCCCTTCACCACCATCCCCGTCTCCAACCCCTTCATCCCCAATGATCTGCGCACCCTGCTCGCGTCGCGCGCCAATCCGGCCGCGCCCTTCCGCTGGAGCGCCCGCTACGTGGGCATCGGCGACAAGGGCTGGGAGGAAAATTACCGGGTCCAGCAATATCTGGGCGGGCTGAAAGGCACGATCGGCGGATCGTGGAAGTTCGACGCTTTCGCCTCCTACGACGAAACCGTCCATAATCAGTCGATGTTCAACGCCGTGCTCAAATCGCGCGTGCAGACTTTGCTCAACGCCGCCGATGGCGGCGCGTCGCTTTGCGCCGGTGGCTTCAACCCGTTCGGCATCGCCAACGCGACCAGCCTCTCGCGCGAATGTCAGCAATATATGACCGCGACGATCAACAGCCGCGAACGGCTGACCCAGACGCAGGTCCAGGGCCAGGTCAACGGCCCGCTGTTCAATCTGCCCGCCGGCCCGGTCCAACTGGCATTGCTCGCGGGCTACCGCAAGAACACCTATAAATACGACCCCAGCTCCGACCTGGTGACTAACAATGTCGAGGGCGTCGTAGGCTCCAATCCGGCGCGCGGCGAGATCAGCGTCAAGGAATTTGCCGCGCAGATCGACGTGCCGCTTCTGTCCGAAACCCCCTTCTTTCACGAATTGGGCGTCGGCGCGGCCTTCCGCTATTCGGACTATAAACCCAGCGGCAGCGTGAAGAGCTATGAATTTGACGCCCGCTGGCAACCCGTCCAGTCGCTGCTGATCCGCGGCAGCTACCAGCGCGCGGTGCGCGCGCCCAATATCGGCGAACTCTTCTCGCCGGTCACTGGCTCTCAACTCGCCATCGGCACGCCCCCGCTCGCGATTGGCGATCCATGCGACGTGCGTTCGGCCGCCCGCACCGGCGCCAATGGCGCGCAGGTTCGCGGTCTCTGCCTGGCACAGGGCATTCCGGCCGCCGCGATCGATGCCTATCAATTCGCCACCACCGCGACCGGCGGCAATATCCAGGGCAACAGCGCCCTGACCCCGGAAAAGGCGAACACCTTCAACGTCGGCTTCGTCTATAATCCCAAATTCTCGTCGCCCTGGCTGTCGGGCTTCTCCTTCTCGGTCGACTATTACAACATCAAGATCCGCAACGTCATCTCGACCATCAACGGTCTGACGGTCCTCGCCAAATGCTATAATCTTGACGGATCGAACAGCAGCTACTCCAATAGCAACGAATTTTGCCAATTGGTCGAACGTGACCCGACCGGCCAGCTCGTCGCCATCGCCCAGCCTTATCTGAACCTTGGCGCGCTCGACACCGACGGCATCGATGTGCAGGTCAACTGGTCGCTGCGCCTGTCGGAAGCCGGCATCGGCGACGGGTCGGGCAAAATCTACGTCTCCTCGGCGATCGGCTGGCTCAACCATTATAAGGTTCAAACTCTGCCCGGTTCGGCGTCGCAGGATTTCGTCGGTACCAGCACGCCGGGCCGCCCGCTGCCCAAGTGGAAGGCGCTGACCACCGTGGGCTATAGTTCCGACGTCTTCGGCATCGGCCTGCGCTGGCGCTACCAGGGCAAACTGCGCGACATCAGCGCCATCACATCGCCCGCGGCCGAACAGGTGGGGGTAAAGCCCTATAATCTGTTCGATGTCTTCTCCACCGTCGACATCAACGACAATCTGCAACTGCGCGGCGGCATCACCAACCTGTTCGACAAGGGCATTCCCTTCGTCGCCAGTTCGCAGAACGGCACCGATGCGGGCACCTACGACATGGTCGGCCGCTCCTTCTATGTCGGCGCGAAGTTCAAATTCTGACCTCCCGCGTTCCCCGCCGCCGCCCTGGTGGCGGGGAACAGCCTTTGCTATCGGATCGCCCTCTTTGACCCAATCCTGCTCTGTCCCCCGTTATCTCACCGGCCTCATCGGACGCGATATCCAGGCTTCGCTCTCGCCGCGCCTGCATGAAAGCGAAGCCGATGCGCAGGGCGTCCGCCTCATCTACCGCCTGTTCGATTTCGCGGCGGACGGACGGGATGGATCGGATCTGCCACGCCTGCTCGATGCGCTGCACCTCGCCGGTTTCGCGGGCGTCAACGTCACCCATCCCTATAAGCAGGCGGTGATCGCCCATCTCGATGACCTCTCACCCCAGGCCGCGCAGATCGGATCGGTGAACACCGTCGTCTTTCGTGACGGGCGGCGGCTTGGCTTCAACACCGACGTCACCGGTTTCGCGGAAAATCTCCATACCGGCCTGCCGCCCCACGCCGCCTTCGATCATGTGGTTCAGATGGGCGCCGGCGGGGCAGGGGCGGCCACCGCGCACGCCCTGATGGACCTGGGTGTGCAGCGCCTCACCCTGTTCGATTCCGATACGACCCGCGCTGCCGCCCTGTCCGAATCCCTCTGCGCTATTCATGGCGCGGGGCGGGCGACCGTCGGGCATGACCTGCCATCCGCGATCGCGCAGGCCGATGGCGTCGTCAATGCGACTCCCATGGGCATGGCGGTCCATCCCGGATCGGCCATTCCGCGCGACCTGCTCGATCCGCGTCTGTGGGTTACCGACATCGTTTATTTCCCGCTCGAAACCCAATTGCTGCGCGAAGCGCGCGAAGCGGGCTGCGCCACGCTCGACGGCGGCGGCATGACCATCTTTCAGGCGGTCGGCGCCTTCCATCACTTCACCGGCCTTACTGCGGACCCCGCGCGCATGGGCGCGAATTTTCGTGCGGCGTTGCAGCTTTGACCACCATGATCGCCTGGCCGCATCCTGCTTGCCGACCGTGAACGATCCAGTACGTTACCGATGCGCTGCGATGGAGGACAGACAAGCATGACCCTGCAATTCGGCATCGCCACCGTATCGCTCAGCGGCACGCTGGAGGAAAAACTTCGCGCCGCCGCCGCCGCGGGGTTTGACGGCGTAGAGATTTTCGAGAACGACCTGATCGCCTCGCCGCTGCGCCCGCGCGAAGTCCGCGCGATGCTCGACGATCTCGGCCTGTCCTGTATGCTCTACCAGCCGTTCCGCGATTTCGAAGGGATGCCCGGCGCGATGCGCCAGCGCGCCTTCGACCGCGCAGAGGCCAAGTTCGACCTGATGGGCGGCCTTGGCGCACGCCACATTCTCTTCTGCTCCAACTGCTCGCCTCACGCGCTGGGCGAACGCAACCGCATCGTCGCTGACTTCCAGCAACTGGGCGAACTCGCCGCCGCCCACGATATCATCGTCGGCTATGAAGCGCTCGCCTGGGGCCGCCACGTCTTCGATCATCGCGATGCCTGGGCGATCGTGGAGGCGGTCGATCATCCCAATATCGGCATCATCCTCGACAGTTTCCACTCGCTCTCGCGCGGCATTCCCAGCGACAGCATCCGCGCCATCCCCGGCGACAAGATCGCCTTCGTTCAATTGGCCGACGCGCCGAAACTGGATATGGACCTGCTCTATTGGAGCCGCCATTTCCGCAACTTTCCTGGCCAGGGCGGCCTGCCGGTCGAAGCCTATGTCGCAGACATATTGGCGACCGGCTATACCGGCCCGCTGTCGCTCGAAATCTTCAACGATCGCTTTCGCGGCTGGTCGGCCGACCTGATCGCCGCCGACGGTCTGCGATCGCTGCGCCACGTCGAGGATGCGGCGCTGCGCCTGCTCGACCGGCCGACCGCCGCGCCGCCACCGCCGCTCCATGTCCACCCCGAATTTGTCGAGTTCGCCGTCGGCGATGCGGACGTACCTGCCTTGGAAGCGATGTTCGGATCACTCGGCTTCGTGCGCACCGGCACCCACCCGGCCAAGGCGGTCACCCGTTGGCAGGCCGGATCGGTCAACCTGATCATCAACGCCGAACCGCATGGCTTCGGCCATGATTTTCATCAGACCCACGGCCCGTCCATCTGCGCCGTCGGGCTTGTCGTGCCGGATCGTGATGCCGTCGCCGCCCGCGCCGGGCATCTGGGCATCCGCGCGGTCGATGATCAGGACGCACCGGGCAATCTTGCTTTCCCCGCCCTGCGCGGCATCGGCGGAAGCCTTGTCTATCTCGTCGGCGAAGAGGATGTCAGCGCGATGTGGGACGCTGAATTTGCCCCTACCGGCGCAGAACATGACGATGCGCCGCTCGCCATCGATCATCTGGCCGCCGTCGTGCGGATTGAGGAATATCTGTCCTGGCAACTCTATTGGCGCGCGCTCTTTGGCTTGCAACAAAGTTTCCAGGCCGACGTCATCGACCCGTCCGGCCTGGTCCTGAGCCAGCCGCTACAGTCGTCCGACGGCGCATTGCGTATCACCCTCAATGCATCGGAAGCGCTCGGCACGCTCTCATCGCGCTTCGTAGAACATAATCTGGGCGGCGGTTACCAGCATATCGCCCTCGCGACGCCGGACCTTTTGGCGACGGCCGATCGCATGGTCATCCAGGGCGCCGACATCCTGCCGATCCCCGCCAACTATTATGACGACATCGCAGCGCGCTTCGGTCTGGACGACGCCCGCCGCGATGCCCTAGCCCATGCGGGCATCCTCTATGATGCCGATGGCGTCGGCGACTATCTGCAACTTTACAGCCGCGCCTTCCGCAAGCGTTTCTTCTTCGAATTTGTCGAGCGTCACGATTATCACGGCTATGGCGCGCCCAACGCCAGCATCCGGCTCGCGTCGCAGGAACGCTATAAATATGCCGAGACGATGGTGGATTGAACGTCAGATCACGACGTAGCCAACTGTCATCGCTCGTCCCGAATAGCGCTTGCGTTAGCTGGACACCCGCAACAACCTTGAATTCAGCAAAATCCCATCCAATACTTTCAATCACTTGGCGTTCGAAAGGTCAAGAAATCTGAGGTATTTGCGGGTGCCCAGCTTGTCATCGCTGCTCGGACCAGCAGGCCAGACTTCCTTCGATCCCTGTTGCAGATAGACTGTTCTACAGCATGATTTTACAAAATCGTCATTGCGGTCGCAGCGAAGTAATCCATTGAGCGCCACATGGATTGCTTCGCCGCGCTCGCAATGACGCGCAGGGTCAATCTAGCCCCATTATGTTCTGACAGACCGCGCCGCCTGAATGGGCGGCGCGGTATCTGCGTCACGCCTCTGCGTCAGCCTTCGTCGCCTTTATGCCCAACTTCCTGCGCGACGACTTGGCGGGATTTTTGCCCTTGGCCGTTGCCGCTGCCGATGTATCGCTTGCAACCCTCGGCTTGCGCCCGCGCTTGACCGCGGGAGCATCGGTCGCCTCAGTCTGGTCCGATGCCTTGGCCGCGCTATTCGCGGTCCTAGCGGGCGCCGCGGCCTTCCGGCGACCGGCATTCGGCTTCAATGCGTCGGCGCTTTTTTCGGTCAACGAAGCTGTGCCCGCCGCCGCTGCCGATGCAGCCCGCGCCTGCGTGCCACGCTGGCCCAGCCCCAGCTTCTGCGCCACGGCGCGGCGCTGTTCGGAATAGGCCTGCGCGACGATGGGATAGGATTCAGGCAATCCGTATCGCTGGCGATATTCCGCAGGCGTCAAGCCGTGGGTCGCCAGATGCCGCTTCAGCGTCTTATACGGCCGCCCGTCGATCAGGCTCAATATATGCTCGCGCGACGCGACGCTCTTGCGCACGCTCACCGCCGGGACATGCTCGACGGTCTCTTCCGCAACGGGAACAGTCTCCGCAATCAGCGCAGCGCGCGTCGACTGGATCAACCCGGCCAGATCTTCGCTCGCCACTATATTGTTGGCGACATAAGCGCTCAGCAACTGGACTGTCAGGCTGGTGTAATCGGGCTGCTCGATGTCGGCCATGCACTATATCCTATCCATATTGATCGGGCCTGGGGAGTGGGGTGATCAGTGGCTGGCCCGGATGACCTTGTGCCGTCCGGTGGCGCATTTGTCAAAAACTGTTCGATCTTGAAGAACATCTCATATGCTCGCGTCAGCTACGAAGACTGACTTGGATGATCGAATGATTAGTGCGCTGATGCGCTATAATCGCCATCATTATGCGGGCTGCGAACGATCTTCATCCGATCATGTCATCTACAGCGAGCATTGACCTCACACATCTTCGGGTGACCCACCCAAGGCCTTGAACAAGGCGATGCTCGCGCGCATTCGGTCGATCTCGGCGCTTAGCAGCGCACTTTGCGCGTCGAGCGCGTCGGTCTGGGCGGTGACGACCTCCAGATAGTCCGACGCCCCGTCGCGATAGCGGGTGAAGGCCAGATCGCTGGTGCGCTGCGCCGCCTGCGCCGCATCGCGCTGGTCGACCAGTTGCACCGACAGGTGCCGCAACGCGGCGATGCCATCCTCCACCTGCCGGAATGCACCCAGCACCGTGTCGCGGTACAGCGCAGCCTGCTCCTCATACTCCGCGCGCGACAACCTCACCTGCGCCCGCCGCCGCCCGCCGTCGAACAGCGTCAGCGCAGCGGCCAGCGGTCCCAGCCCCCAAACGCTGTTCGGCGTTGTCAACAGGTCGCCATGGGTCGTCTGCCATCCACCGCTCAGCCCCAGCGTCAGCGACGGAAAGAAGGCTGCCCGGGCCACGCCGATGCGCGCGTTGTTGGCGAACATCCGCCGCTCCGCCGCCGCCACATCCGGCCGTCGTTGCAGCAATGTGGACGGCGCTCCCGTCGGGACGTCCGGCGCGGTCATCGTCCGCACCTGTGGCGCAATCGAAAAATCGGACGCCACCGCCCCGGTCAACGCCGCAAGTTCATGCTCGGTCGCGGCGCGATCGTTCGCGACCGCCGATATACGCGCCCTGGCATTGCTCAGCGTCGTTCGCGCGCGGTTGACGTCGATGCCTGAAGCGATCCCGCCTTCATGCCGCGTGCTGGTCAATTGATAGGCGCGGTCGAACGCATCCACCGACCGGTGCAACAGGTCCGCCTGCGCATCCAGGCCGCGCAGCCGCGCATAGGCGTCCGCCACCGCCGCCTGCAGGCTCAGGCGCGCTGCCGCCAGGTCGGCCCGGCTCGCCTCGGCATCCGCCCGCGCCGCCTTCACACTGTTGCGGATGCGCCCCCACAGGTCCAATTCATAGTCGAGCGTCGCGCCGATCGCATAGTCATTATAGGTCGGCGCCGTGCCGTTGCCCTGCAAACGGTTGCCCGACAGCCGCTGGCGACTGACGTCCGCGCCTACACCCACGGTCGGCACCAGGTCGGATGCTTCGACCCGCGCCACTGCCCGCGCCTGCTCATAGCGCGCCAACGCCGCCGCCAACGTCGGGCTGGCCGCCTCGGCACGCGCTTCCAGATCGTTGAGTACCGGATCGCCGAACCGCTCCCACCACGGCCCGCGCGGCGCCATGTCCATCGGCGTCGCCTGCGTCCAGCCCGCCATTTCCTTATAGGTCTGTGGCGCTTCGACCTGCGGCGGCTGATAGGCGGGCGCCATCGAACAGGCGCTCAGCAGGCCAAACCCCAAAGGCCCCGCGATGCGCCGCAAAGACACAGCCCGCCGCGGTTTAGCCTGCACGACCCGCGCCCTTGCTACCCGATCCCGCCTGCACATTCACGCGGTCGCCCGACTGGATGGAATCGGGCGGGGAATCGATCACCCGATCGCTTGCCGTCACCCCGCTCGCCACTAGCACGGTCGCGCCTTCGTCGCGCGCGATGCTGATCGGCCGCACGGTCACGCGGCTGTCGCGACCGACCACGGCTACGGTGGGACCGCTATTGCCGTAAAGGATCGCACTGCCCGGCAGGCTCAACCCATTGCCGCCCCCTTGTCCGACATCGAAATCGACCTGGGCGAAGGCGCCCGGCTTCAACGCCCGATCCGGATTGGCGGCCTGCAATTCCACCAGCACCGCGCCCGATTGCGCATCCACCGCCCCCGCACTGCGCGTCAGCGTCGCGGCAAAGCTGCGGCCGGGATATTCGGGCAGGACCAGCTTGGCGGGCATCCCGACCTTCAGTTGCGCGGAATAGCCCTGCGGCACGCGGACGTAGATGCGCATCCGATGCACGTCCGACACGGTGAACAAAGGCTGCGACGCGGCATTGCCCGCCACCACCAGCGCGCCGATCTGCGCGGCCCGGCTCGTCACCACGCCATCGAAGGGCGCCGCCAGCCGGGTAAAGCCCTGCATCGCGCGCAGCCGCTTCACATTGGCCATCGCCGCATTGGACAGCGCCGACTTGGCGGCCAGGTCGCCCGCCTTCTCGTCCGATTCCTGCTGCGACACCGCGTCCTTGGCCAGCATCACGCTCCACCGCTTGGCCGTCGTCCCCGCGAGCCTTTGATTGGCGAGCGCAGTCTGGTAATCGGCCTGCGCCTGCGCCAGCTGCTGGTCGATTTCCGGCGCGTCCAGCACCGCCAGCGCCTGGCCCGCCCGCACAGTGTCGCCGATATCCGCCAGCCAGCGCCTGACATAGCCATTGGTCCGCGCATAGATGGCCGCGCTGTTATAGGCCTGCACATTGCCCGGCAGCATAAGCGATCCGCTGGTTGCGCCGCTCTTGGGTGACACGATGGCGACGCTCGGGATCGCCGCTTGCGTCGCGGTATCGCGCAGCTCGTTGGTTGCGCTGATCCGCGTGGCGACCCCCACGCCGACGACCAGCAGGGCGACGATCCCCGCGCCGATGCCCACGCGCTTCAGCGTCCGGCCGTCAGGGCCGGTCTCGGCCGGATGTTCAGGGTGCGATGGTTCATGCATGGCTGGGCTGATATTCCATTTGGGGATCGGCGGCTTTTGTACGGCGATGGACGAAGGCGAAGATGACGGGCACGAAGAAGAGCGTGGCGACAGTGGCGCAGATCAGCCCGCCGATCACGGCGCGGCCCAGCGGCGCATTCTGCTCGCCCGCTTCGCCCAAGCCAAGCGCCATGGGGATCATGCCCAATATCATCGCCATGGCGGTCATCAGGATGGGCCGAAGGCGGGTGCGGCCGGCCTCGATCACCGCTTCCAGCGCGCCCATGCCGGTACGGGCGCGAACATCATTGGCGAAGCTCACCACCAGGATGGAGTTGGACACGCCGATGCCGACCGCCATGATGGCACCCATGAGGGACATTACGTTTAGTGTCGTGCCG
>Ga0163161_10001475_pt1 | contig 17381 bp, 12 predicted proteins | sample S45metaG_FD_129847 | JGI IMG/M metagenome (GOLD analysis project Ga0163161, IMG submission 129847) | Switchgrass rhizosphere microbial communities from Kellogg Biological Station, Michigan, USA - S4-5 metaG | ecosystem: Host-associated > Plants > Roots > Rhizosphere > Soil | place: USA... | reverse complement strand
TAAACATCAGTAGCAGCAAGAGTACTCACTATCAGGAAAAAATAAAAGAAAAAACAAATTTTAAATTACGCAATCGTTCCCGAAATTCATAAAACTGTTCTTAATTGACAACATTTTAAACATTAACCCATAAAATCAGCATTTTGATATAAATATTTTGTTCCAAAATAAAATAACGATCATAAACACACCGAAAAAAAATCCGAGAACAGTAGATTTATTCAAACAACAGAACTTCTTATATTGGATTTTATATAAAAAGCAGAATTAACCAAAAGTTCATCCCCTGAAAATTCATTTGAGATGGCAATGCAATTATTTAAGGTGTTCAATAAATTTATCGTATAATTTATATCAAATGTCCCAAATACCGGAAACGAAAGCCTAAGGAAATATTTTCCGGGGGAAATACAGGCAAAAAAAGAAGGCGGAGAAAAAAATTCTCCGCCTGGTATCGTGATGTAAGAGCAGTATTACTGCATTGCTTTGTTGAGCGCAATAATAGCAGTCCTGAAATCTTCAGGGGCCACTAAAAACTGAATATTAACCTTCCGCAGGGCAAAACCTGCACTTTTGATATTTACACCATTTTCAGTAAGTGCATGAGCACTCTTAGCTAAAAGGCCTGGCTGATCCATATTTGATCCGAGCAGACAAACCATTGCCGTCTTCTCTACAGTAACTTTTTCGAATTTCAATTCCAGGTCACTGATTAGTTTTTTATCAAAGTCTCTTTCCCATATCACAATAGAGATACTGTTTGCACTGGTAGCTTTAAAAGTATAGCTCACTTTATGATCAAAGAAAATCTGCATGATCTGCAGGTCACTACCCACGTTGCCAACCATTAAAGGATCGTACACATCAATGATCAGTAATTTGTCTGTTCCGGTAATGAGTTCCACACGTTTATGTTCACATACAAATTCACGGGTGATCAGTGTACCAGGATGTGAGGGTTCGAACGTATTTTTAATACGCAGGTTGACTCCGTTAATCTCCAGAGGCTTTGATGCCTTGGGATGAATAGCCTCCATGCCAACATCTGCCAGCTGATCGGCGATATCGTAATTGGTATATCCCACCGGTATGCAGTTTTCTATGCCCACCATTGCAGGATCAGCTGTTGAAAGGTGATATTCTTTGTGTATGATAGCCTCTTCGGGTTTTAAAAATTCGGCTATTTTGCTGAACGTCACTTCAGAATACCCCCTGTCAAACTCACGCATAATCCCTTCAGTGCCTTTGGCATATCCGGTAACGATACAAATGGTTTTGGCAAAATCAATATGCTTAAAAGCATGTTTGATCCGCTGGTCAATAGTATATGCCAGGTGGTCATCAAAACCGCTCAGATCAACAAGTGTGGTATTAATCCCTTGGTTCTGCAATATATTGGTGAAATTAAATGCAGAATGGCTTTCGCCGATTGAGGCAAGGATCTCCCTTGCTGCCTGCAAAATGCCTTCCCTGCTTACATAGCCTGATGCCAGTATATTAGACAAATTCTCCAGATAGGTCTGGGCTTCCGTAATATGTTTTTCAATAAACTGATCCGCCACGGCAAGATCCAGTCCAAGATCTGCATATTTCTTATTTATTGCTTTCAATTTAATGATCAGGTCTTTCAGCGGTTTATGAAAATTCTGATGTTTCGCTATCCTGTGATAAACACCCGGCGCACCGGTCTTTTTGTTTTCAAGCAACAAATCTGTCACACCTGAAAATGCCGATACTACGAATATCCGGTTGTACAACTGGTCGCCTGTACGTTCAAATAAAATGATATTTTGAATAACGTCCCTGAGGGCACTCATAGAGGTGCCACCTATCTTTTCTACTGTTAACATGTTATAAATAAAAAATGAATGATCCGGCCATATGAACAGACCGTATTGCAGGCCTAATTTATCAATTTATTTCACATGCTAAGCTATTTATAAGTGCTGAATGATGCTGCACAAACAGCTTCTCACAACTTATTTGAGTAAGGGGAAAAGCGAAGCCCTGAGCGTGCGCTGCAGGGCTTCTATTTTGGTGTGTGTTTTTCTTTAATATTAAAGGTATATACTATAATTGTAACTTCCTAAAATATTTAATAAAATATTTATTACTTTGACTGTGAAAAGATAATAACAATCCTCTATGCCATCATAGTATTAAAAAAACGTTTTAACAATATTGATAATTGCCCGTTTAATTTAGCTTTGCAGTAATTGAAAGAGGCAATGAACTATAAAAAGATACTTTTACCTTTTGCACTTGCTGCGTTATTGCTTTGCGAAAACAGCTGCCAGCAATCACAACAAACCGACTTCAATACCTATGGACGTAAGGCCGGAGCAGACACGCTCAGAAATGCCGGAACAGAAATACCTGCTGCAGTAAGTGACACGGCCAACACCAGCCAGATTTTGCTGGGAAATCCCAGTGGGGCCACAAACAGTACTGTCGATGCAGACAACTATCTGATCGACCACCAGTATTATGTTGAAAGTTACAGCAGAAGCAGGGCCACACCAAACTGGGTGAGCTGGCACATTGGCTCAGAAGACCTTGGGCATACCGAACGTTTAAACAACTTCAGGCCGGATACTGATCTTCCTGAAGGATGGTATGAAGTAAGCCATACAAGTTATAAAGGTTCAGGTTTCGACAAAGGCCATAACTGCCCGAGCGGAGACAGAACCAGCTCAACTGCAGCAAACTCTTCCACATTTCTGATGAACAATATTATACCACAAGCCCCAAACAATAACCAGCATACCTGGGAACACCTGGAAAGCTACTGCAGGAAGCAGGTAAAAAGAGGCAATGAAGTATATGTGATCATGGGTAGTTACGGAACCGGTGGGACCGGCAGAAATGGATATGCTGAAAGCATCGACAAGGGAAGGATCAACGTTCCTTCTCATCTATGGAAAGTAGTTGTGGTTATTCCTGAAGGCAGCAATGACCTGCAAAGGATCAATGCCCGCACCAGGGTTATCGCTATCGACACTCCCAATGATAACTCTATTGCACCCAACTGGATGAAATACCTTTGTACAGTCAGGGATATTGAAAAAGCAACAGGCTATGATCTGTTGTCTGCACTGCCACAAACATTGCAGGACCAGATTGAAGTGGAGAAATTTAAGGGCGGCAATTAAGCTGACTTAAGGATATACGGTACAAAGTGATGAATAAACGGGCACAATGGAGCACGCTCCCCCCATTTAAAGCCCCATTGCTTACCTATTGGAGATTTGGCACACTATATGTTTAATAGTAATCAAGTGATTGATTAACAAACATTAACAGATATAAATTGCCAGAAGCTGATGAAAAATTTTAAAAACACCAAAGGAAATACAATTAAAGGAAGATTGTTCCTGATGTATCTGGATGCAATTAAGCTCGCTTTTATACTCAACAGATAAAACCTTCTTCATTTAATATCATCCGGATAGCCTTCATCGTCACCCAAAACACAGGCCCGATCAGGTAGGCAACGCTCAGAACAACGGCCAGGGCAATCCCAAAATAAAGTTCTACATTATCTTCCCGAAACCATATAATCGCAGTTACGGCTACCAATGCGATTAAAATAAATAGCTTTCTCATCTTACTTTTTTGTTCCAGCGAATTTGGTGATTATCAGGTTCGACTTAAAACCTGTCCGGATACATTGCCAGAATTTATCGATGAATGATAGCTCAGCATGGCGGTATAAAATAATATTCAATTAATATATTAGTTATATGCTTTAACAAGCTTTGGGCTCAATATCATTTGTTTGAAAGCAGCCCCAGATTTTACAGAATTCGAATCGCTCTATCAGCGCTGGGGAAGCATTCTTGAAAAGTATGCCTGCTATTATGTAAAAGATAATGAGACAGCCCGAAGCATTGTGAATGATCTTTTTGTTCAATTATGGTTTAGCAAGACTAAGCCGGACAATCTTAAAAGCTATCTTTTCCGCGCAGTTAAAAATGCCGCGCTCAATGATATATCCCGGCAAAAGAAAAACCCTGTATCTTATATTGAACAAGCAGAACTCACCATAACTTCTGATCTTTCCTCTCAAAGAGAAACGATTACAGGAGATAATGATAAGCTTTTGTTTTTACAAAAAGTGATCTCCCGTCTTCCAGAAAGAAGACAGCTGGTTTTCAGGATGTACCGCCTTGAAGGTTTCAGTTATGCCGAAATCGCCGAACTGCTGCAAATTTCTGCCAGGACCGTTGAAGATCATTTGTCCAAAAGTATGCAGTTTATACACAAGGAATCTAAACATTTACTTGATCAAAAGTTAACAGAAGCTTAACGTCATACAGCCCGTATTCAGGATGTACTTTATTGTCTTTGATGAAAAGAACACACAGGCATGGAAGATCAAATATGGGATGGCATAACCAAACGTTTAACAGGCAGCGAAACACCGGATTCAAAACTGCTTTTAGATAGCTGGCTGAACGGGAATGTGAACCATGTCCAAAAGTTTGAAGAAATCAAATCACTTTGGGAACTCTCAGCCCTGATTCCTCCTGCAACATCCGACGCTGATTTTAACCTCATTGAAGAACAGATTTCATCTGCAACGTTACAGACCGAAGTGCCGGTAAAGAAAATGAGGTTCAAGAATTATGCTATTGCAGCCACTGTAACTGCCGCAGTCCTGTGCATTGCATTTTATACTTATCAAAGCCGCAGCAGTAAAACAATCGCAGAACAATGGATCACAAAAACTGCAGATGCCGGAAAAATGATCCGGTTTTTACTGCCGGACAGTTCCGAGGTATGGCTCAACTCCGGAAGTAGACTATCCTATTCTAACACCTACAGCAAAAACAAAATACGTTCAGTAAAACTGACAGGCGAAGCCTATTTCAAAGTCAGACATGACCAGTCACATCCTTTTGTGGTCAACAGCGGAAGCCTGATGACTACGGTTTATGGCACCAGTTTCAGCATCAGGGCTTATCAGAATGAACATGTTTCTTCGGTAGCGGTAAATTCCGGTAAAGTTGGTGTACTCAGCACGGCAGTAAATGACGGAAACCCCTTCATGCTGTTGCCAAATGATAAACTGGTGTATGACCGTCATCAAAAAAGCTTTTCAAAATCCGCTATCCTGAACAGAGATGTTGATTCATGGACCAACGGTGAGCTCATCTTTGAACAAACTCCTCTTAGCGAAGTTTTCGAAACCCTGTCCAGGAAATTTAACATAGAGATCAAAGTCGAGGCTGCAAAATATCAGGATTGTCGTTTATCTGCAAGGTTTGAAAACAAATCCCTCAGCGTCATTTTGAAGACTTTACAATTGTCTATGAATATCCATTCAACACAAATCAATGAAACTATTTATATAGAAGGAGGAACGGCATGTAATCGAAACTAAAAAGCCGTTCCTATTGCCCAGGAACGGCCCAAAATCTTAAGCGTCTGGCCGCGAACCAGATCGCTTGTAAATTCTAATGAGTTAAACTTGACATTTAAAACACACCCAAATTTATGAAAAAATTTAATGGGGCTGTCCGCCTTATGAAATTAATTATGCGTATCAGCTTTATATACACTGTATTCTCCATTCTTTTTCTCAACCTGGTACATGCCTCCGCGGTTAAAGGGCAGGTTGGCCTTGACAAGAGAATAGACCTCAACCTGAAAAATGTTCAGTTCAAGTATCTCCTGAAGGAGATTGAACAGCGCACAGGCGTGAGTTTTGTTTATACCAACAAGGAGTATATCGACAGTAAAGTATCGGTAAATGACCATGCAAAAACAGCAAGAATGATACTGATCCCGTTTTTGCAGCACAACCAGCTCTTGATGATTGAGGATGGTTTAATGATCGTTCTGAAAAAGAAGGAAAGGATTATCGTACCGGAAGCAAAACCAGGGTCTATAGTAGGTTTTGTAAAAGATAAAGACAACAACAAAACGCTGCCCTATGCTACCGTGGTGCTGAAAAGTACCAATCAAAAAGTCATCACAGATGTGAACGGTTATTTCGTGATTGATAATGTTAAGGCTGGTACCGCAGCCCTGCAGGTAAACTATATCGGATATCATCCTGCTGAGTACAATGTACAGGTTGAAGATGGTAAGATTACCAAAACAGAACTGGTACTCGAAGGAAGAAGCAACGACATGAAGGGGATTACCATCAATGGAATTCGTCGTGGTGAAGCCATAGCCTTAAGCAATATGCGAAATGCCGACAATATCAAGTATGTATTATCCGAGGAACAAATTGAGCGTTTTCCTGATGCCACTGTAGGTGAAGCCATGCAGCGCGTACCTGGTATTGCCATGGATTACAGCTATGGACTGCCAAGGAATATTATTATCAGGGGACTGGATCAAAGCATGGGTTCTGTTACGCTCAACGGAAACAGGCTGCCTTCCACTCAGACCAACTCCAGGGATATCGACCTAAACGGCATCCTTTCCTCTACAGTGGAAGCCATAGAAGTAAACAAAACACTGACTCCTGATATGGATGCTGACGGTACTGCAGGATCTGTTAATATTATATCTAAAACTCCCAAAGAAGGCCAGCAGCAAATCCAGGCTAAAGGATCGTTTGGTAACAATTTCCTGCTGGGAAAACAAAATATTGATGGCTCTTTTACTTACAGCAAGCGCCATAATAAATGGGGATATCTTGCCGGAGTAAATTACAGCAAAACCTATCGCGGGGAAGACCGTGTGCAAAAGGATTATGATACCTATACCATTAATGGAGAAGACAGGGTATTGCTGTCTAACCTGGAGCTGGAAGGAACTGACCTTAAGCGCGAGAACCTGGGCTTACAGGCAGAACTTGACTTTTTCCCAACAGCAAAAACCCAGATTTACGTAAGAGGCTCTTACAACAAGTTCTATGAACTGCAAACCCGCGGCACCAAAAGTTACAGCATTGGCGGATATACAGATATCAATAATGTAGAAGATGTAACCATAGGCTCCAGCGGCACACCAAGAGATTACAACAGAGACCTGACCAGTATTTCCATAGGCGCAAAGACAGATTTTAACAACTGGAAAGGAAACGTAGATTTCACCTTTTCGAGTGGCTTATATGACCAGCCTTTGTATTACGAAGGTTATTTTACCTATTCTGGCCTCTCCGCAGGACTTGATGTATCAGACCCCCGTGCGCCCCAGTTTAATTTTGGCAGTACCGGCGTAAATAATGCAGCAAACTATACCACCAACTACTACACCAACCGTCATCAGATCGCACACGATAAAGACGGACAGGGATCATTTAACCTGCAGCGTACATTTGACCTCAGCACAAAGAATAAATTTGTGTTCAAGTTTGGGGGAAGGTATAAATACAAAGAGGATGACCATACCAGAAGTTACTATCAGTACACTTTAAAAACCGGCTCGCTCTCTTTATCAGATTATCTGGGCAATTACTCAAGAACAAAATATTTTGATGGCAAGTATGACCTTTCAGGCGCTATAGCGGATGGTTATAAAATGGAACAGTATTATCAGAACAACCGTTCCCTTTTTACAGAGAATGTGACTTATAACCGTCAGAATACTGATCCGGATTCTTACAGTGGTTCTGAAACGCTGGCAGCAGGTTATGCAATGGGCAAACTGACGCTTGATCAATTAGATATCATCGCCGGACTCAGATACGAGCGCACAGGTTTCAATTACAAGGGAAATATTGTATCATTTGACAACACCGGAAACTATGTCAGCACCAATAAAGTAAATACAAAATCATCATTTGATGGCCTTTTCCCCAGCCTGAACTTAAAGTATGCCCTTGATCAGCGTACCAATTTCAGGGCTGCAGTGACGAAATCACTCTCCCGCCCCGGCTATTATGATCTGGTACCATGGCAGGAAGTTGAACCAAGAAGAAAAAGGATGAAAATCGGAAACCCTGACCTGGACCAGGCTACTTCTGTCAATGCTGATTTACTTTTTGAACATTACCTTAAATCACTGGGTTTAATTTCAGGAGGGGTATTCTATAAAAATATTGACAACTATATTTATGAAAGCATCTATACACAACAGGGAGGACAATTTGACCAGTATCAGGTAACCCAAACGATTAACGGGGCCAATGCACATGTTTACGGTTATGAAGTAGCATGGCAGCAGCAGCTTACCTTCCTTCCGGGATTTTTAAACGGTTTTGGTGTTTACGGTAACTTTACACAAATACAGTCTAAATTTAAAGTGCCAGGAGTAATAAGTGAAAGAACTGTGCGCCTGCCATCTATGCGCCCTAAAGTGGGAAATGCATCCTTATCCTATGAAAAATACGGTTTCTCCGGTCGTCTGTCGTTAAACTTCTATGCTACCTTTATCAGTGAACTGGCAGATACACAAGCCAATGATTTAATGGAAAAAGGGAGGTCACAGCTTGATTTTTCTGCCTCACAGAGAATCAGCAAACACTTCTCCGTGTTCATGGGAATCAGTAATATCAACAATGCACAAATCATGCTCGACTATGGTGACGGACGCCCTAACGACCATAAATATTATTCTACCTGGGCTAACATCGGTTTTAAATACATTCCATTTCAATAAGTATCAAAATGTTCAATCTTCCAAAAAAGGCCATTCTCACGGTCACCACCTTATTTATCGTACAGGTTTGCAGCGCGCAGTCGTACACCGCAACTGCCTTTCCCGACCGGATTATTCTTACTTGGTCTGATCAGCCCTCCACCACACAATCCGTCACCTGGAGAACAGACAGTACAATCACGCAATCTTTTGCACAGGTACTCGCAGAAGGCAGCTCACCAAAACTGGAGAAACCCGAAGCCAGAGAATACAATGCAGCTACTTCTCCGCTGAAAGACGCTACCTATCAGCGTGCAAACTATCACAGTGTTACGTTCAAAGACCTGAAACCAGATCAGATGTACACTTACCGCGTTGGCGACAGCACACACTGGAGCGAATGGTTCCAGTTCAGGACTGCTCCTGCTGAAACTAAAGCTTTTTCTTTTATCTATCTGGGCGATGCACAAAATGATATCAAATCAAAATGGTCCAGAGTGATCAGGCGTGCTTTTGCCGAACATGGCGATGCCCGGTTTATTGTACATGCCGGAGACCTGATCAACCGCTCTAACAATGACAATGAGTGGGGCGAATGGCATTTTGGTGGCGGTTTTATCAATGGCATGATCCCAAGCATACCTTCATCAGGAAACCATGAATATTTCCGTGATGACAAGAAAGTATTAACCCTTGATCCACATTGGCGGGCACAGTACACCCTGCCTGAAAATGGCCCGGAAGGACTGAAAGAATCTGTATACTACACGGATTATTCCAATGTCCGCATGATCTCTCTCAACTCACAGATGATTGTCCTGGATTCGAATTCCATGAAAGCACAGGCCATCTGGCTGGAAGAGGTGTTGAAGAACAATCCGCAAAAATGGACGATGATTACTTATCACCATCCTATTTATTCCACAGCAAAAGGAAGGGATAATAAAGAGTTCCGTGAATTGTTCAAGCCTTTATTTGATAAATACCATGTAGATGTCCTGTTGCAGGGACATGACCACACCTACAGCCGCGGACAGAATCTTCCGACAGGTGTTTCAGGAAAAGTTGGGGGGCCAGTGTATGTGGTTTCTGTAGCAGGGCCCAAAATGTATAAAGTTGACGTAAGCCCAAAATGGATGGATATTTTTGCCGAGAATACCCAACTGTTTCAGATTATTTCTGTAGATCACGATAATTTAACTTATACTGCCTACAAAGCATCAGGAGAGGTGTTTGATTCTTTTAAACTAAAAAAACGTTCTAAAGATAAAGCAGCAGAATTTACCGACCTCAGGAGATAACCAGTCCGGCAATTAAGAATCTTGCCGGTATCTTTAAACCGGCAAGATTTTTAATTACGATCAACACATCGTTGGATTTCGCAACTTAACAACTAATTACCAGCTAATTATCAGATATTGCGTATTCTTGCTGATGCTCTTTCCAACCCTACGAGTCTGAAAATCTTTCAAGGCCAGGCTCCTTGGAAGTTTCTTCTTTTTTATTCCGTTGTACTGATCTGGCTGTCGGGAAAGCTCATCCTGGACTGCTGGCAGAAGACTTTGCAAAAGAAACCATTGAATATACTGGTCGCGAAGACAATATCATCAACTAAAAACTGATCATGAGGATATTGCAACAGCCTGTAATTATTGCCATGACAGCTAATGCCATGCAGGAAGATAATGATGAATGTTTACGCCTGGGCGTGAACGATTTCCTCTCAAAACCCATTCACATCGAAAGCCTGCTTGCAGGCCTCTCTGACGCTGTGGAAATCAGCATGGCGGTATAAATCACCAGGCTAATGTTAAGTAAATCAGATCAGTTAACATAAACATAATATTAATGCAACATTAATATAACATATCTTTGAGTGAATAGAACAGATATGAAAAAAAGCAAGCTCAAATCCCTGGTAAAATCAGCCAGAAAAACCGCAGAAAAAGACATCAGATTAAGTTTAACAAATAGCTTAAAAGATATAGCAGCCCAGTTTGGAGAAGGTTCAAAAAAACTAAACAAAGACATCGGGAAGGGAGCAAAACAACTGGCAAAAAAATTGGCAGCTGACATTAAGATCGATAAAGCATCCTTCATAAAAAAAGAAGATGCGGCGCTTATTGAAAGCGATTCACAGCCCCTGACTGCTGAAGCAGCAAGCCCGCAGGAGGCAGCTGTAAAAACAAAAAAGGCTAAAGCAGTTCAAACAGAAGAAGCTCCGGCAGAAACTGAGAAAGTATAAGACATCCATCTTTATTGTAAATTATACAGTCCTTTATATAGAAAGGACTGTATAATCCGAATCAACAAATTACCTGCGCAGAGGTAATCATTATTTTACTGCAGGAATTGCATGACTGCCTTTCCATCGGGATTCAGCATACTGATCCCTAAAAGTTGAGCCACAGTAGGTGCTACATCTTCCAGCCCAATAGATTCCAGGACAATACCCTTCTTCACACCGGCTCCGGCTATAATAAAACCGGTACGTATTTCAGGCACATCAGGAAAGAAACCATGGGCACCACCTTTTTTTGTCCCTGTTACCGCTCCGGTTGCTCCATCCTGTATATATACGCCTTTAGCAGCAGCCAAAGCAAACATTGCATGCGGGTCTGCGCCAATTTTATCCATTTCGTCGCGCTCAACGATCCTGAACATCTGTTTGTATTCCTGAGGAAGTTCATCCAGTTTCTTGCGTACTTTAGCCAGCGTTTTCAGGTCTTTATTATCCTTTAAATGGAAAAAGGCAGATCCTCCGGCCGACTGGAATTTTGCTATCGGCTCTGCTGCTCCCACTTTGCTGTCAATACCCAGTTCTGTTAACCAAACATTAGGTGACAGTGTTTTATTGATATCAAGGAAACCATGATCTCCTGTAATAATAATGGTTGTGCTGTCTTGCAGCCCGGCTTTTACAATGGCATCCATCAGGTTCATCACAGCATGATCTGCTGAAGCTACCGCTTTACTTACGCCTGTGCCAGAACGGCCTTCTTTATGCTCTGCGCCGTCCACACCAGCAATATGGATACTCAGGAACTGTGGTTTATATTTACGGAAGATATAAGCGGCCATACGGCTGTTATTTTCATCCATAGCCAGAGAGCTTAAGTTCAGTTCTCCGTTATCTACATCTCCGATAGCATATTTTTCCATTTCTTCCAGCAATCCTTTTGGCGTTGCCGATTGTGATATCCCTGTTTTGCGGTCAGACTGATCGGTTGAAGACCAGGTCTCCGGCAGGTTATAATCTACCTCCGCTCCCACCGAAACCGGCCAGGATACAGAGGCAGATTTCATGCCTCCCTTTCTCACTGCCTGCCATAATGTTTCGGCTTTGATCTTTTTGCTGTCTGTTGTCCATTCATATTTCCGCTGTTCATTTGGCATCGTATTGTAAGTGATCCCATGTTTTGCAGGAAAAGTTCCCGTGATCAATGTGGTATGCGAAGGATAAGTTACACTTGGAAAAATACAGCGTACACCATTTGCATAAGAACCTTTGTTCATCAGATCCTGTAAATTTGGTGCCGGCCAGCTTTTGTCCAGGTAAAAATCAGGCCTGAAACCATCAATACTCACCAGGATCACGTGTTTGGACGACTGTGCATAAGCCCCTGCAGAACAGGCCAGGGCTACAAAAAAACTGATACTTTTAAATAATTTCATATCTGTATAGGGATAATGAGATGATCATCAGTATCATCATTGAGACCGATGATCATTTCAATTGATAAATTAGTTGATAAATGGAAAGATCTCTTTTGCTGTTTTATTGGTTACCAGCACTTTGTTCATATCATATTTCATCGTCACCACACCTGTGGCTGTATTGTTAGTGAAATCATCCATTCCTTTAGCCAGCGGGATAAAAGAAGGGATCTGGGCGATGACATCCGTTGCCTTTACATTTGAATTGTTCAGTTGCTCAGTCTGTGATACAGGAAACTTAATGCCCAGATCTGTCATTCTTCTGCCTTCGGCGATAAAGATCTCCTGTCTCATTCTGTAAATTACATATAATAACCCATCCTGCGTACTTGCAGCCGTAATATCATTTGCGGTCACTTTAGTGCCAGAAACGGTGGAGATATTGATATTTGCCGTCTTACGGTTTAACACATATCCATCTCTTTCCATACCATCGGCATCAAATTTTACTTTTACCGCTGTTAAAGGATAATCTGTTCTGTTACCGCCATTTCTTGTTTCTTTAACATCACTAAGAGAAACAACAATACGTTTGGCAATTACATCTGTAAGCAGGTTTTTTAGCGTGGTCTGTGCTCCGCTGATATCGCTTTGCGAGGCCTGTGCTTCGGCAAGAATCAGGTATGCTTCCTCAGATTTGATATAGCTCACTGGTTTTTGGTCAAGTGCAATGGTTCCCGTATTATAATATTTCGGGTCCAGAAAGTCAAGTCTGGGAAGTGGTGCAAACTCATTTGTTGTAGAAGAAAACAGATAGGTCTGGAAATCATTTGAAGCAGCGTTCTGTCCGTCAAATGCCTGTTGTTTAAGTAAAAGCGGGTTCGCCATCGCAGCAGTTGCAAAAGTTCTTGCCTGCGTTGCATCTCCTAAATCATAATATATCCTGGCCTTCAGCAATGTATAAACTAACTTTTCTGCGGCATCTGTTTGCAGGGATATTGCCTGGTCCAGGGCAGTAATTGCCATGGCATAATGTGCAGCAGGAGTTAACACCGGCCCTTTGCTGGCGCCGGGCAGGCCAGTAAACAATTCCCCGCTCAACAGGTGTGAATAGGCATTGATAAAATACATCTCTGCCTTCTGCGCGTTTGTAGTTGTTTTATCTGCCGCCACAACGGTAGACAGCCCATATTCTGACAGCTCCCTTAATCTTTGAATGGCCGCCTGGATACTGTTTACATCAATATCATAACTGTCTATCTGAGGAATATCAAAAACCTTACTGCTCAGCGTCCTGTTGTTGTAATAATTATCAGAAACCAGTTCAGTATTGACAATCACCTGATTTAAAGTTAAGGCCATCTGTCTCCTTAAGCCTGTTAACCAGGTGGTAGCTACATTCGTGGTGGTGAGGTAAACCTCATCTGTAATATTGGGATTTTCAACTTTGCATCCAAAAAGGCTGGTGCAAGCCATTACTGCAATAAAAATATGCTTTATATATGTCGTTTTCATCATTAATTAATTAAAAGTTTACCCTAAGTGAAGCCAGGAATTGTCGCGGTGAAGAATAGGTAGAATAAGAAATACCACCTGTCGTAGCGCCATTCTGTCCCTGTGAACTTCCGCTGATCGTTGCTTCAGGATCAAAGCTGGAGGCAGAGAAGTTTAAGGGGTTGACCACCGAGAAGCCAATATTTACATTTTTAACGGCACCGTTCCACATCTTCGGTTTAAAGGTATAGCCTGTTCCGATCGTCCTGATTTTGATAAAATCTGTCTTTTCTACAAACATATTGGTCACATCCAGCCATCTTGTACGGCCACTCTTATCAATCTCTGCCTGAGGAATTCCTTCAGTTGCAGTACCATAATTGAACCTGAACTGCCTGTCAAACGACACTGCATAAGCGCCTTTCTGGTAATCCGCATTGGCAAAGAAATTGAACGATTTGTACTGGTAGTTCAGCCCCATGCTTCCGAACAGGTTTGGAATAGTTGTTCCCAGGTTCTGCTGTGCTGTAGTACTTACCAGCAAGCCTGCATCGTTGAATACACCATAATTCCCTCTGATAAATCCAATTGGATAACCTTCCTGCACTACTGTCTGCACCGTTCTGGCACTAAATCCATTGATATTGAATGCTGCAGCACCTCCAGAACTTAACACCTTGTTATACAATGTATTTACAGACAGGTTAAAGCGCAGGCTGGAGTTGGTAGTTTTGAGCGGCGTAAGCACGGTATTGAATTCCAGTCCGCGGTTCAGTATTTTACCGATGTTCTGCAACTGGCTGGCCTGCCCTGTTGAAGGAGCCGGTGGAACTACGAACAAGGCATCATTGGTTATGGAGTGATAGAAACCACCGGAAATAATGATACGGTCGTTCAGGAATCCAAGGTCAATTCCTGCCTCAATCGTTGTAGTTTTCTCAGGCTTGAGATCGGGATTGCCTGGCTGTCCGAAGGAGGCAGCCTGTGCACCGTTAAAACCAACAAAAGTGATTGTTCTGTCATTGGCAAAGGGTGTAGGGAAATTACCTGCCAGACCATAGTTACCCCTGATCTTGGCTGATGAAACGACCTTGCTGATGGCCTTGAAATAATTTTCAGCACTTGGGATATAAGAGATACCCACCTTTGGATAATACTGTAGCCCGATATTTTTACCGAAAGCAGAGTTACCATCGGCACGCAAGCCCAGGTCAAGGAACATTTTGTTTTTGTAACCCACGTTTTCCTGAACATATATACCATAACTCGCCACTTCAGAGTAGTACTCATCGCTGGTACGCGTAGCGGCAATACCGATAGTTTGCGCACCATCCCTGATGTTTGAACCCAGGTATTCGATCTGGTGGTCTTCGTTCCTGAAAAACTGTCCGCCAACTGTAGTGATCAACGAGAAGTCATTGATTTTGGCTTCATATTGTCCGTTAAGCTCAAAGGTCAGGCCCAGATAATTCCTGTCAAAGTTATCGATACTTCCCTGATCAGTAATTGCAGTGTTGGTCGTTAAAGACAGATATTTATTGGTGGTAATGATCTGCTGGCGCTGTGCCCTGTAATCCACACCGCCTGTAGCTTTGAAAGTAAGGTTTTTCAAAGGCTGGTATTTGAAGACCTGTGACGTCTGAAACCTGTTTACACTGATCCCATTATCCTGCAGTGCCTCAGCCTGCTCAACAAAAGCTTTGATCGATGCATATTCCTCATCAGTCATCGCATCCAGATCGCTTTTGAACCTTGGCCCTGTAATAGAAGATGCACCGCTTTCTGCAAACCAAAGGCCCGTATATCCGCCCTGATTACCATTCCGGCTGCGTTTGTACTTGTTGTTGATATAGCTGAATGAACTTTCGTAAGTAACCTTTGAACCCAGTGAGGCTCTTAATCCTGTACGTAAATCAATTCTCTGGTTACTGTTCTGGTTATAGATCTGTGTACCGGTACTGTTTTGATAACCTCCGGAAAAGCTGTAACCAAATTTACCATCACCGCCATTGAGTGCCAGGTTATGCTTCTGATAAAATCCGTTTTCAAACAGAAGGTCTTTCGTACGTTTAAAGTGAAGATAATCGGCAGTAGGTGTTTCTACGCCCATTTGGGTCTCTACAGTAATATCTGTTTTGTCGGCACCACCTTTTTTAGTGATAATCTGGATGACACCATTTGCTGCATCCGATCCGTATAAAGTTGTCGCTGCCCCTCCGTTGACAAACTCTATCCTTTCGATATTGTCCATCGGGATATCAGCAATGGAACTGATGGCCGCACCGGTTGCGCTTCCGCCGCCCAGGGCAGCCCTTGTATTTAAATTGTCCATCCTTACGCCATCCACATAGATAATTGGTGTAGAACTGATGAAAGCGGAGTTTACTCCACGGGAACGGATGATTGATGTGGCCCCGGCCTGACCGCCCGTTAACTTGATCTGCGCATTGGGCAGTTTAGATTGCAACAGCTGGTCTATCCTTTGTGCAGGAATATCCCTGATGTCTTTTTCACCGATGCTCACTACATTTGAAGACAGTCTCCTCTTACTGATATCAATTCCCTGTCCGGTAACCACCACCTCATCCAGGCCCAGTAAATCTTCTTCAAGCTGAACATTCAAATGGGTATTGGCGGTATTGCCGGCAATAGTAAACTCCCTTAATTTATAACCGATATATTTCACCTGGATCGTTACCTCTTCATTGTCCTTAGGGATGGAAAGGCGATAGGCTCCCTTGTTATCCGTTTGCGTCCCGGAAGTACTGCCCTTCACTTTTACACTTACACCAGGTAATGTTTCGCCCGTTCTTTTATCAGTGACGATACCAGAAACAATCATTGCTGCGTAAACCGGTTGTTTCTTATTAATGATAATATATTTATCACTGATCTGAAGGATATCTACATTGGAATGCAATGTCAGCTGTTTCAGGATATCTGCTACGGATTTTTGTTTAACATCGATATTGAATGTTTTAGCGTTAGCCAAATCATTGTTTTTATAGCCGATCACAAAGGAGCTTTGCTTTTCGATTAGGTCAAGGACTTTTCTTAGGGAAAGGTCTTTTGCAGACAGGTCTATTTTTATATCATTCATCGACTGGCCGGAGGTTGTCCCGGCGTAAATCAGCACATTTGAAAGAAAAAGCAGGGCTATTGTAAGCTTCATTTTTAAGTTAAAAAGTGACCATAACGGGTATTTGCAACCCGGGTAATTTTTTTGCATATTTGATAAGTTTTTAATGTTTTACACGATTCATTGGAAATCCTGAGCATTGCTGCAATGCGCAGACAGAGCCGGAAATGTTAGCGCATTCCCGGTTTTTTTATGGGTTGGTTTTTCTACATAATCTTCTATTTTATGATGATCTGGTGATTTTGATAAACGAACTTTTTCTTAGTGAGCATGGATAAAATCTGTAGTACACCATTCATGGATTCTTTATTAAAACGGATGGTATACCTGTCTTTAAGGTCAGACATATCACTGCGTATAACTTTGATATGATAGTATCTTTCCAGTTGCCTGGCGATATCCCCGATCGTTGCATTATCAATGTATAACTTGTTCTCGCGCCAAGAAGAAATCAGCTCAGTATCTTCTGTTTTCAGTTCTGCCTGTTGTGTAGATCTGTAAAAGCTCAGCGTTGCACCTTTGGCCATCCCGGCAGCCAGCAGCTGCTGCC
>Ga0163161_10001474_pt1 | contig 17396 bp, 14 predicted proteins | sample S45metaG_FD_129847 | JGI IMG/M metagenome (GOLD analysis project Ga0163161, IMG submission 129847) | Switchgrass rhizosphere microbial communities from Kellogg Biological Station, Michigan, USA - S4-5 metaG | ecosystem: Host-associated > Plants > Roots > Rhizosphere > Soil | place: USA... | reverse complement strand
TATTACTACTGGAAATCGACACACCAAACGAAGTTATTCTAGCAAACCGCTGTATACCGAACGGTACGTACAGTGGTGTGAGAGGACAGATAGGGAACTGATCCCTATCTTCCTACTCGATAATAGATTTTGTCTTCAATAAGTAATAAACACATGAGTGTTACAGAAATTCAACTTCTTCAGATCTTAAAAGCTAAGCTGGTAAACAGGAAGCAGAGCAGTTGGTTTCTTTTGTTAAATCAGAAGTTAAATCTGAATTTGAAAATAAACGTGAAGTTTTAGCTACTAAAAAAGATATCGCAAGTATGTAGAAAACAATTTACGTTGTTGGTTTAATTCAATTTCTAGCAATCGTTGGTCCGGTTATAGGGATTCTGAACTTCATGATTACATAAGTTAAGGTAGTGATCTAAGACATTCCTCTATAGGAAACTCATATACGCTTACCATAACTCTACACTTCTTTCGCTTTTGAAATTTCAATCTAAAATTACGCAGTATTAAGCTATCCATTTTGTTACAATCCGTCAAACGTTTGCGTAAAGGCAGCTTTCCAATCTCTTAACCTTATTCTGATTGCTTTCATTAACTTAGGTTTATGAAGTTTTTATCAGTGATATTAATGATGGGTTTAGGCTTAACGAGTGCCGCCCAGGATGTAAGTTTGGCACTTCAAAAAACAAAACTGCCAAATAAAGAAAATATAGATAAACAGTGGGAAAACATACCCGGTGCGTTAAATATCAGCTTTGCCAGTAGCAACGTCAGATTTGCTAAAGAGATAGTGCCAACGGTTCAAAACCAGAATTCATGGACAACCTCAGCCTGGAAAGGCGAAAAAATACACACCCAGTTGTTGCTTTGGGCGAAAAGTAATGTTGCCGGCGTTACTATACAATTGTCTGATCTCAAAGATCAAAAAGGCAACAGTATAAAGAAAGAAAACATCAGCTCTGGATTTATCAAATACGTCATTACTGATGAGTTCAGAGATGGTTGTGGTTATCGTAAAGCTGCAGATTTTGATTCATCGTATGTAGCAGATCTGATCGATACCAAAACGGATCACATGGCCATTATGGCTAAAAATACACAGCCCGTTTGGTTAAGTATAAAAGTTCCCACAGATGCAAAAGCTGGAATTTACTCAGGAACGGTCAAAATTAAGGCTGAAAAAGAATACAGTTTACCAATCAAAATTCAGATACTAGATAAGACCTTACCACCTCCAAGTCAATGGAAATACGATTTAGACTTATGGCAGCACCCTGCAGCAATAGCCCGGACGCATCAGGTAAAATTATGGAGCGATGAGCACTTTGCTTTAATGAAACCCTATTATACCATGCTGGCTGATGCCGGACAGAAAACAATTACTGCGAGTATTGTAAACGAGCCTTGGGGCCATCAGACCTATGATGATTATCCAAGTTTAATCAAGTGGACCAAGAAAAAAGATGGCAGCTGGATTTACGATTACAGTCTGTTTGATAAATATATTGCTTTTGTGATGACTACAGGTATAAATCAACGTATCAATTGCTACAGTATGGTGCCATGGAAAATTGCTTTTACCTATTGGGATGAAGCCAATGGTAAAGAGGCTGTTTTTACCGAAGCCATTGGAACACCTGCTTATGATACATTTTGGAGAACCATGCTTAACGATTTTACCAAACATCTTAAAGCCAAAAACTGGTTCGAAAAGACCTATATCGCTATGGATGAGCGGCCGATGAAAGCTATGCAGGCTGTAATTAAACTGTTAAAAAGTGTTGACCCGAAATGGAAACTCGCCTTAGCGGGCGAATATCATCAGGAAATTGAAAAAGATATCGATAATTACTGCATCGCTTCTAAGTGGGAGTTTCCATTAGATGTACTTGAAAAACGTAGCGGGCAAGGTAAAATTAGTACCTGGTATACCTGCTGTACCGAGCCTTACCCAAATGCTTTCAGCTTTTCATCTCCGGCAGAACAGGTGTGGATGGGCTGGTATACCGCCAATAAAAATATGGATGGTTATGTACGTTGGGCATACAACAGCTGGACGAAAAATCCATTAACCGACACCCGTTTTACCGCCTGGCCCGCTGGCGATACCTATCAGGTGTATCCTGGACCATTAACATCCGTCAGATTTGAGAAATTGATTGAAGGCGGACAGGATTTTGAGAAAATTAGGCAATTACGAAAACTATATACTAATAATAAAAATACAGCAGCACTAGAAGAGCTGAATAAAGCTTTAGCAAATTTTGATATCAAATCTTTATCAACAACTACTGCTGATGAAATTTTAAAACAAGTAAAACCATTACTAAACAAATAATTAATGAAGCCGAATGCCTTTTTGTTGGGATTGATTACCTGCCTAATGTACTGCGAATGGAGTTATGCTCAAAGTAATGACAATTTGAAATGGTTTAATCCACAGATCAATAGCTACAGTACTTTAAAGGGCAAAGCCTGGCAAAATACCGATAGTGCAAATTATTATAACCGCTTACCTGTAGTTGCAGAAAAAGAGGTACGGAAAGAAGTTTGGAATTTAGCAAAGCAAACCGCTGGCGAATACTTGGATTTTAGTACCACTGCGCAGAAAATTGTGGTTAAATATCAGATTAGTGGCGGGAGAAGTTTAGATAATATGCCAACCTTGGGCGTAAGCGGGGTAGACTTATATGCACAAGATATGCAAAACAGATGGCATTGGATAGAAGCAGCTTATAGCTATCGGGATACCGTGACGTATAGTTACGAAAATTTCGATAATAAGGTGAAAATTAAAAAATTCAGGTTGTATTTGCCATTGTACAATACACCCAAATGGCTAAAAATAGGTGTGGCCACAAATGCTGATTTTAAAGTAGAAGAAGCCAATGAAAAGTTTCCGTTAATATTTTACGGCACCTCCATTATGCAAGGTGCGAGTGCCAGCAGACCGGGTATGGCCTGGTTAAATATTTTAGGGCGGAAATTAGATCACCCAGTGATTAATTTGGGTTTTTCTGGCAATGGCCGGTTGGAAGTTCCGTTAATTGATTTAATGAACCAGACAGATGCCAAACTTTTTGTGCTTGATTGCCAACCTAATTTAACTGATAAAAAAGTTTATCCAGCAGAAGAAATAGAGAAACGTATTGCCAGTTCGGTTCAAAGTTTAAAAGCAAAACATCCTAAAATACCCATTTTACTGGTTGAACACAGCTCTGGTTTACCACAGGTTAACCTGGATACTGCACTGACTGGAAGATATATCTGGACTTCTCAAATATTAAATAATACCTATCAAAAATTACAGAAATCGGGTATCAGAGATCTTTACATCCTCACAGCAAAAGAAATCGGCTTTACCGACGACAGCACAATTGACGGCACACATCCAAACGATTTTGGTATGATGCAGTACGCCGATGCCTACGAAAAAATTATCCGAAAAATTTTAGCAGCTAAAAAGTAATTGAATATGAAACGGCACTTTTGGTTTGGTTTATTATTGATTTTGTTTTATTCCTGTTCGGTAAGCAAGCCGTATAATCAACAGGTATTTTGGAGAGAGGATTTTAATCAGAAAGATACTTTTGATGCCAAAAACTGGTCTAAAATACCTCGCGGAGGGGCCGATTGGAACAGGCGTATGAGCGATGATGAAAAATGTTATGCATTAAAGGATGGTAAAATAATTCTCCGTGGGATAAAAAATGATGATTTTTCGAAAGATACATCAGGGTATTTAACAGGAGGAATCTACACTAAGGATAAGGTGAATTTTGGTTTTGGCCGTTTAGAAATTAAAGCGAAACTAAAGGGAGCTAAAGGTGCCTGGCCAGCGTTCTGGATGCTGGCAGAAAATAGTGAATGGCCAACTGGCGGGGAAATCGATATTATGGAAAGATTAAATTTTGATTCTATTGCGTATCAAACGATCCATACCTATTATACGCTTACCCTGAAGAAAAAAGATCATCCAAAATCAGGTTCAACCGCTAAAATTAATCCCAATAGATTTAATACCTATGCGATAGAAAAATATCCGGATAGTTTGGTGTTTTTTGTAAACAATAAAAAAACTTTTAGCTATCCGAAAATTGCTACCCCTGAACAGGGGCAATTCCCTTTTGATGGCGTAAACCACTATCTGCTTATCGATATGCAGCTTGGGGGCAATTGGGTTGGCAAAATAAAAGATGCCGATCTGCCTGTAGAAATGGAAATTGATTGGGTGAAGTTCCATAAGTTTAAAATCGAAGTGAAATGATAAAAAGAATTTGTCATACTGAGGATTGTGTTGTGTACGGGTGTTGATAACCTTTTCTGGATTTCGGATTTGATAATATACATTCAGAAACAGTGAATAAACATGATAAATCAATTTTAATCAAATAGTAGTTTTGGATATAAATTAATTTAATGAGAAAATTAATACTTACGTCGGCTTTAGTGGCTTCTTTTATAGCAAATGCTGTAGCACAAGGCGACCATATAAAACCGCAGAATACTATCGCAGTTTTGCCGAACGACAGCAAGACCTCTATTCTTGCAAAAGCAAGTCATGTTGTGCCAACTTCCAATCAGTTAAGTGCTTTAAAAAATGAATTTATTGCGTTTATCCATATGGGGCCGAATACTTTTACGAGGATGGAGTGGGGGAACGGTAAGGAAGATCCTAAGGTTTTTGATCTGAAAGAACTGCATACCGACCAATGGTGTCAATCCATGAAATCAGCAGGGATGAAAATGGTAATCATCACCGTAAAACACCACGATGGTTTTGTACTCTGGCAGAGCAGGTATACCAAACACGGCATTATGTCAACCAGTTTTGAAAATGGTAAAGGTGATATATTAAAAAACCTGTCTGCATCCTGTAAAAAGTACGGACTGAAATTGGGTATTTATTTATCTCCTGCTGATTTATACCAGATCGAGAACCCGGAAGGCTTATATGGCAATTTAAGTAAAGTAACGACCAGGACTATTCCGCGCGAAGTGGCCGGCCGTCCTTTTGCCAACAAGACTAAATTCAAGTTCGAAGTTGATGATTATAACGAATATTTTCTAAACCAGTTATTTGAAGTTTTAACAGAATACGGCCCTGTTGATGAGGTGTGGTTTGATGGTGCTCACCCTAAAACCAAAGGCGGACAGAAATACAATTACACCGCATGGAAAAAATTAATCCATACAGTAGCACCTAAGGCCGTAATATTTGGCAAAGAAGATATCCGTTGGTGTGGAAATGAAGCTGGGGGAACCCGCGAAACCGAATGGAATGTATTGCCTTATAGCGAAAATCCAGATACTGCCACCCATTTTCCGGATATGACAGCCAAGGATTTGGGTAGCAATGAAGAACTTTATAAAGCCAAATATTTGCATTATCAACAGGCCGAAACCAATACCTCAATAAGGGAAGGCTGGTTTTACCGCGATGATGAAAAACAAAAAGTACGTAGCGCGGATGATGTTTTTGATATTTACGAACGTTCTGTCGGCGGAAATTCGACCTTTTTACTCAATATTCCACCAAACCGGAAAGGGAAATTTTCAGACGAAGATGTAAGTGTGTTGGCAGAGGTTGGAAAACGGATTAACGAAACCTATGGCAAAAATCTATTTGCTGGTGCAAAAGGAGCGAAACAGGTGTTGGATAATGATCTTAAGAGCTATATAATGCTCAGTAAGCAACAAAAAAGCCTAGAGGTTATCACGCTTAATCCCATTACCATAAACCGGATTGTTTTACAGGAAAACATTGCCAATTTTAGTGAACGTGTGGAAAAGCATCAGTTTGAGGCATGGATCGACAATAAATGGCAAAAAATCGCCGAAGCAAGCAATATTGGTTATAAACGTATTTTACGTTTTCCTGAAGTTACTACATCTAAATTTAGGTTAACCGTTTTATCTTCAAGAGCTGATCCTGCAATCGCTACCATATCGGCACATTATTACCGTACCCGTCCACCGCAATTGGAATTTGCCAGAGATATAAATGGTTTAACAACCATCTCTCTAAAAACACATGAATTTGGTTGGAAGCCCCATGGAGAAAATGCTACAGCCAACCTGAATAAAGGCATCGAAATTTATTATACCACGGATGGTAGCCTGCCCGGCACAACTGCAAAAAAATATACCGGAGCAGTGCAGATTACAAAGGGCGAGATAAAAGCAATTGCTGTCATCAATAAAGAAAAGGGACCGCTAGCCACCGAAACATTTGGCATAATAAAAAAAGACTGGAAATTATTGGCCAATGATAGTGAAGATGTAAAACACAGCGCTGCGATGGCCATAGATGGTAAAAAGAAAACATATTGGCTATCAAATACAAATGAGGATCAACATTTATTCGCGATAGATTTAGGCAATACCCACAATTTAACAGGATTTATTTATACTCCGCCAACGGATTTCGCCGATGGTATGCTGGAAAAAGGAATACTGCAGACCAGTAGCGATGGCAAAAACTGGCAGGATGTGGAAGCTTTCGGATTTGGTAACCTCATTAACGATCCCACGCCAAGAACCCACTATTTTAAAAATGCGATAACAGCAAAGTATATACAGATAAAAGCAACCGGAATCGCAGGCAATAAAAAAGCATTGGCCATTGCTGAAATTGACTTTCTGGAGAAATAAGGAGCCATTTTCTGCCAATATTTAATTTTATTTCTAACATTATGTTTTAAATTCCGCCGTTAAGCAGCGGAATTTTTTATTTTTGAACTATTATGGAAGAACAACAAAACGAAAACCAATTAAATATAGAGCTATCTGAAGAAATTGCTGAAGGAATTTTTTCTAACCTTGCCATCATTACCCACTCCAATACCGAATTTGTATTGGACTTTATCCGTGTAATGCCAGGAATACCAAAAGCAAAAGTGAAATCAAGGATCATTTTAACGCCTGAACATGCTAAGCGTTTGTTAGCTGCTTTAGACGATAACATTCAGAAGTTTGAAGCGGTAAATGGCCGCATTAAAACTCAGGAGGAACCACCTTTCCCGATGGGCTTCGGCGGGCCAACCGCCCAGGCGTAAGATCACTAAAAATCTTACAAACAAATATTTGCTTACTATGTTAGCATAGTATATATTTGTGTATAACCATTTATAGATGAAAAAAATTTTATTGAGCGCATTACTTTCTGCCCCACTATGGGTTTTGGGGCAGGGTTTCCAGGTTAATTTACAAGGTCAGAAACAAATTGGTATGGCTGGTGCAGGTTCTGCATTGGCGTTAGATGAAGCTTCTGTATTTTACAATCCCGGTGCAGTAACTTTCTTAGAGAAAAACTCAGTTTCAGCAGGAGTTAACCCATTGTTATTCAAATCAGCATTCAGGCAAACTGGTTCGAACGTTACAGAAAATGTGAAGAACAAAATTGCGCCACCTTTCGAATTTTATGCCGTTTGGGGGCCAAAGTCCAATAAATGGAAATTAGGCCTAGGTGTTTATACACCCTTCGGTGGCCTGGTAGACTGGGGCGATAACTGGTCTGGAAAGTATGCCCTAACCTCATTAAATTTAAAAGCAATATATTTTCAACCAACCCTAAGTATCAAAATTACCGATCATATTGGTATTGGAGCAGGCTTTGTATATAACCACGGCGACGTAAACTTGCAAAGGGCATTGCCTGTAAATTATCCTGATGGCCGTTCCGGACATGTTACTTTAGATGGTACGGGTAAAGGTTATGGATGGAATGCAGGTTTGTACATTAAAACCGTTAGCAATATTTCTTTTGCATTGGTGCACAAATCGAAAGTAATTACCAAACTAGATGGTGGTACAGCAGATTTTCAGGTGCCAGGTTCACTAACCTCATCTTTCCCTCCCGGAAATACATTTAATGCCGAATTGCCTTTACCAGCCACAACAAGTTTAGGTGTAGGTATTCCATTATCAAAAAGTACAGTGTTGGCATTCGATGCCAGTTGGGTACAATGGCATATTTATAAGGATTTATCTTTTGACTATGCTACCAATACACCTGTACTTGCAGATACAAAATCAGCCCGTAATTACCGTGATGGTTCTTCCTTCAAACTAGGTATTAACCATCAGGCTTCCGAAAAACTGGCCTTAAGAGCAGGTGTGGGTTATGCTTTTTCTCCGGTACAGGATGGTTATGTAACGCCAGAGGCACCAGATGCCGACCGTTATATCCTAAGCGCTGGTTTAGGTTATACCCCTACCAGTCATTTCGAGGTTAATGCATCTTTCTTCTTTGAAGATGTTAAATCGCGTCAACAGAAAAATATCGAAACAGGCTTAGACGGTACTTTTAAAACTTTGGTGTATGCGCCAGGTCTTTCGTTAACTTATAAATGGTAGGAGAAATACAAATGAAGAAATATATATTAAATAGTTTCGTTGCTGCTGCCATTCTTTTTGTAGCATCTTGCAAACCAGATATTGAAACACCTGCAGGTACAACCGCCGGCCAGGCAAATTTTAGCAAATATATTGCAGTAGGTAATTCATTAACCTCAGGTTTTGCTGATGGTGGCTTGTACCTGGAAGGTCAAAAAGTTGCTTATCCAAATTTAATTGCAGCTAAAATGGCCAGTGTAGGAGGTGGGGCATTTACCTCTCCATTTTTTACGGAAGAACATTCAAATGGATCTGGCTATGTAGCTTTAACTGCTCTGGTTAATGGTACACCAACCTTAACTCCAGTAATTGAAAAACTGGCATACAGGGATCCGGCTAAGCATTTAGATAAATATAGTGGCGAAATACAAAATTTAGGTATCCCTGGCATGCGTGTCGATTTATCTTTCGACCCCACGCTTACTTTTAGTGCTGCAAATGCATATTTTGAGCGTTTGTTAACAGATGCACAAGTAGGGAAGATCAACTACTTTCAATACATTCAAGGCAGAAACCATACTTTTTTCTCACTCTGGTTGGGGAATAACGACGTTTTAGGTTATGCATTAAACGGTGCTGTTACCACTCCTGGCGACCCTACGACTGTTTTAACGGATAAAGTTACTTTTTCGTCCTTATATGCTAATCTGGTAAATGTACTTACGGCAGGCGGCCAAAAAGGGATCGTAGGCACCATCCCTGATGTAACTGCCATCCCATATTTTAATACGGTAACCGTAGCGGCTTTACTAAATGCAGCTAAAGCCATTAATCCAGCAGCAGCAGCAATCTATATTCAAACCGGAACAGGTGCGGTAAGGGCAGCAACTGCAGAAGATTTAATCCGTTTGCCGTTCCAATCAGCTGGTTTGTTCGGCCAAGGTGCGATTCCTTATGGTTTACATCCATTAAACCCAATTGCCAATAACTGGGTATTGGACAAAGATGAGGTAATTAAAGTGAAAGACTATGTGAATAGCTATAACAGCAGCATTAAATCTTTAGCTACAGGCAAAGGCTTGGCCATAGCAGATACTTATACTTATTTTAACCAGGTTAAAACGGGGATGAATATTCAGGGTGTTGGTATTAATTCAGCGTTTATTACAGGTGGTGCTTTCTCTTTAGATGGAATCCACTTAACCCCACGTGGCAATGCAGTAATTGCAAATGTGTTTATTGATGCGATTAATGCGAAATACGGATCTACTGTTCCAACAATTGATATTACACAATACAGAGGTGTGAAATTCCCAGAGAAATAGGGATATTCAATCAAATGAAAAAGGAGCAATTTATTGCTCCTTTTTTATTTGATGTTAATTTTATTTTCTACAAATGCTATAATCTCTGATTCCTGATGGGGCTCAAACCAATTGATTTCCCCATCCTTTCGAAACCAGGTAAGCTGACGTTTCGCAAATCGCCGGGTATTTTGTTTGATTGCAGAAATGGCTTCTTCGAAAGATAATTTCCCTTCCAGATAATCGAATAGTTCGCTATAGCCCACAGTGTTTAATGCATTATATTGCTTAAATGGTGTTAAGGAAATTACCTCTTCCAATAATCCATCAGCAAGCATTTTATCTACCCTTTCGTTAATTCTTTTATATAAAACAGCTCTATCGGTATTCAAGCCTATTTTAATAATATTAAAAGGTCTTTCTTTTTTAGTTGCTGATAACATCGAGGAGAGTTTTTGCCCTGTTGATAAGAAAACTTCCAATCCCCTGATCATTCTTTGTGGGTTTTGTTGATCCACCTTGGCGAAATATTCTGGATCCAACGCGGCCAATTGATCCTGAATTGCCTTTAAACCCTCTTCCTCAAACTGCTTATTTAATTTTTCCCGAATGGCTAAATCAATATCGGGCATTTCATCTAAACCATTGATCAATGCATTGATGTATAAGCCAGAGCCGCCAACCATAATCGCCAGATCATGATTTTGAAAAATTCCGTCAATTGTTTTTAATCCTTCCACCTCAAAATCGCCAGTGCTAAACAGTTGTGAAACCGAATGTGAATTGATAAAGTGATGTTTTGCGGCTGCTAATTCTATTGCATCTGGTTTTGCTGTTCCAATTTCCATTTCCTTAAAAAACTGTCGCGAATCTGCGGAAATAATTTCCGTTCCGAAATGTTGCGCCAACTGAATGGCTAAGGCTGTTTTGCCAATTGCAGTAGGGCCAACAATGGATATTAAGGTTTTTGCGTGAAGCATAAGGTTATAAAAATAAAAGCTGCCAAATTTAAATATTTGGCAGCTTTTTGCATTTATTATTTGTGGCTAATTAGTAATCATCTTTATGACTATCGTCTTCAAAGTTGTCGCTATCAGAAAACTCATCTCCAAACTCATCACTTTCGCTCTCATCTTCTTCATCTCTTTCCTCTTCATTGATGCCCATTTCGCCCATTGCTTCCAATTCATCCGTATCTTCGGGAACAAAATTCATTTCATTTAAGAAATCGAATTCACTTGCAGCTGCAGCTGCGCCTCTTGGATCAACAGCCTGTGGACTGTTCTGCTCCATAATTTTAGGTGCTTCACCACTACTTTTGGCCAAAAATGGATATTCAATATTTGGATCGGCATCTAAAATAATTTTTACCAGTTCAACATGGAAATCGTACGGACGGTCGAAATTATAGATATAGTAGAATTTTTGATGTGGATCTTCAATAAAACCACTCAGTTTAGAATTCTCCATTAAAACTACTCGGTCTTTTTTACGCTCGCTTGGTAAATAGGCAATTTCATCACCTTTTAACCAGTTATCGGTGCTTACGTAAAAAGATGAAGATTTTTCAGCATTATAACCCGTAGATCTGTGAATAGCCTTATGCAGGTCTTCAAATGTTTGGTTTGATTTAATGTCGATCTCTCTCACAACATCATCAAAATCTTCGAAAGTAATTCTAAATTTATAAATAGCCATTATTGTATTTTGGAACCGTAAAAATAAAGTTAATTTATAATTACCGCAAACATGATGTGCCATAAAGACACCTTAATTGTATTGTTTCGGCAATTAAATTATTTATTAACAGGATTTAATCCCATTTGTTTTGCCTGATCAAGCATAAAGTTAAATGCTTCCTTGTAATCGTTTGTGATCTCGCCTTCCAGTATGGCCTCACGGATGGCATTTTTAATTAGGCCAACTTCTTTTCCTGCATCCAGCCCGAAGGTTTCCATAATGTCATTTCCCGAAATAGGGGGTTGCCAGTTTCTGATTTTGTCGCGTTCTTCTACATCCTTAAGCTTTTGTTTAACCAGCTCGAAGTTGTTCCTGTATTTTGTTTTTTTGTATTCGTTTTTGGTGGTAACGTCGGCATTGCAAAGGAGCATCAAACTTTCAATTTCTTCTCCAGCATCAAAAAGTAATCTTCTCACTGCCGAATCCGTAACGGTTTCCTGCGCTAAAACAATTGGCCGCAAATGAAGCTGTACCAGTTTTTGCACGTACTTCATTTTCTCGTTTAAAGGAAGCTTTAACTGCTCAAAAATTTTCGGAACCATTCTGGCGCCTCTGTCTTCATGCCCATGAAATGTCCAGCCATGGCCTTCTTCAAAACGTTTGGTAGCTGGTTTGGCAATATCGTGTAAAATAGCTGCCCAGCGCAGCCACAAATCATCCGTATCTGCACAAATGTTGTCTAATACTTCTAAAGTATGGTAGAAATTGTCTTTGTGTCCTTTTCCTTTAATAATCTCCACACCATAAAGTTGCGCCATCTGGGGGAAAATAATATGCAATAAACCGGTATCAAAAAGATGTTTAAAACCAATAGATGGTTTTTTCGAGAGGATGATTTTATTCATCTCGTCGGTAATCCGTTCCTTTGATACAATACCGATACGCTGTTTTTGTGTTTTTATAGCATCAAGTGCAGCCGGATCAATATTGAAATTAAGTTGCGAAGCGAAACGGATGGCCCGCATCATGCGCAACGGATCATCAGAAAACGTGATTTCAGGATCGAGCGGTGTACGGATCAGTTTATTTTCTAAATCTTTAATTCCACCAAAAGGATCTAACAATTCGCCAAAATGACCGGCATTTAAGTTAATTGCTAAAGCATTGATGGTAAAATCCCTGCGCAGCTGATCGTCTTCTAAAGTACCATCCTCAACAATGGGTTTGCGCGAATCAGAACGGTAAGATTCTTTCCTGGCGCCAACAAATTCGATCTCTAAATCGTGATATTTAATATTCGCCGTGCCGAAGCTTTTAAAAACAGCGACTTTGGTATTCAGTTTTCGGCCCACTGCTTCGGCATATGTTATTCCACTGCCTACAACAACTACATCAATATCTTTTGATGGACGGTCTAAAAATAGATCACGAACAAATCCTCCGATTACATAAGCTTCGGTACTGTTCTTATCGGCTATGGTGGATAAGGTTTTAAATATGGGGTTTTGTAGGTGAACCCCTAAATCCCCTGAAGGGGACTTTGAGTTCCCTTCGTTTAAATCAGACTGCATATATAAGGGTAATTCATTTGTTCAAAATTAAGCAAAACATTTGGTCGGTAAAGACTATCCGCGATTCAAAGCTCCTTTAGGGCTGGGGGTTTACTTGCGAATAAATTCAAACTGTCCACCTGGAGAAAGTTTCATGATGGTTGATGGTTTTCTATGGGTGCGGTTTTCCTGCTCAAAGTCTACCACATAATCAACCGCATCAATAATTTCGGGATCGATATCATCAAAGAATTTGGGCGAAGGTTGTCCGCTTAAATTTGCCGAGGTAGAAACAATTGGCTTTCTAAAACGCTGGATCAGGGGAGTACAGAAATCGTGTTTAACAATTCTGATCCCCACGCTTCCGTCAGCATTAATTACATTAGGGGCCAGGTTTTTTGCTCCAGAGAAAATAATGGTTAAGGGATTTTCTGCATATTCGATTAAATCGTAGGCTACATCAGGGATTTCGGCAACATAACTTTGCAATTTGCTGTCTACATCCAGTAATACAATCAGGCTTTTTTCGGCTGGGCGGTTTTTTATTTTCAGCAGTTTATCCACCGCTTCAGGATTGCCTGCATCACAACCTAAGCCCCAGATCGTATCTGTTGGGTACAGGATAACCCCACCTGACTTTAATACCTCAAAAGCTTTGTTAATCTCATCTTTTAGCATGGTGCAAAGTTAATTTATTCAAGGGAAGTTAAATAATGTTAATGTTTGGTTTTTGACTTTTACAGTTCTTATTTTTATGCAAAGCCCTAACTAATATGAAGAAATTATTCGTTCTCGCCATATTCATCAGTTTATCACAATTGCTTATTGCTCAGAAAAAGATCATCTTTCATTACCGGAACAGTATAAATGTGAGCGGAATTACCAGCGACATAAAATTAGATCAATATTATTTAAATGGCAGGTCGTTAGAACTGTCTTTGCCAAGCACCAATTTTAAGAATGATACCACTTATGATGGTTTACATATGAACACTAGGGTTAAGCTTATGTTAAACGATAATGAGAAAAGGATGCCTTTTGTGCTGAAATCGCCAGATATTTATGGACTTATTTATGCAGAAAGAATATGGCCAAAAGCAAGCTACCTGGTGGTTGATACGTTAAATAATTTCAATTGGAAAATTTCTTCCGAAACAAGGGAAATTAATGGCGAAACCTGTACCAGGGCCGAAACCAATTTTAGAGGCCGTAAATACATCGCCTGGTTTAAAAAGGATAATTTAATTAAAGCCGGTCCCTGGAAATTCGGTGGTTTGCCAGGCATTATATTCGAAGTGAGCGATATAGATAAAATATATTGCTATAGTTTAGAAAACATAGAATATGTAGATTGGTTTCCTGTAGAATTACAGATACAAAAGGCTTATGCCGATGATGAAATGATCAGCCATGGAACGTTTATTTTAAAGTGGAAAACAAACAAAGAGGACTTTGAAAAGGATAATGATGTAGTTACTTATTCCTTAACGGGATCAAGTAACATCAAGCATACAGTTGCACCAATAAAAGAATTATATTGATTTTGTAAAATATTTAATCAGAGATAGATAGCAACAAAACATAATCCATTAGAAATGGTTTAACAGATAACAATCTGATTGTAAAAAATATAGGGAAATATCCTTTTTGATTGCCAAAATCGTTATATTTATGTCAGGTTATTTTAAAGAAACAACGCACAAATGAGAACAGCACAAAAATTATTAATGCTTTTTACAGTGGTATTGGCATTAGCCGGATGTTCAACACTCCGCACCGCATCAGATTATGATAAAAATGTTGATTTAAGCGGTTACAAAACTTACAATTTTTACGATAAAGGCATTGCCAGGGTGAAGCTGAATAATCTGGATAAACGCAGATTAATGGCTGCAGTAGAGGCTGAAATGAATGCCAAAGGCTTTACGAAATCAGATCGGCCGGATTTACTGGTGAATCTGGTAGTGGTAGCCAGAGAAAAAACCGACGTTTATGGTCCGGCTTACTACGGTGGTTGGGGCTGGGGTTGGGGCGGCTGGCGAGGAGGCTGGGGCGGTTGGGGCTCTAACTATGTAAACCAGTATATCGAAGGCACCATTATTATTGATTTCTTAGATCCGGCTAAAAAGATTTTATTCTGGCATGGACAAGGCTCAGGCTTTAACTTAGATAGTTTCAATAAGCGAGAAGAGCGCTTGTATACAGGCGTAAAAGAAATCTTGGCACAGTATCCGCCAACGGTTACAGCAGCTAAATAAGGCTTTTTTTGTCAACTTAAATGAAATAATTAACCCAAGCATTAATGCTGGGTGAAAAGGGCTGGAATCTAAATAAATTCCAGCCCTTTTTTATGTTTCTAGCTACAGATACCTAAGATTGTTGATGATGGGTATACCTCATTGATAAAGCATGCTTGTTTGAGAATCAGATGCTATGGTTAACCGTTAGTCTTGCAAGTACTGTAGTTTCTCACCCCAAGCTGATTAAATGACAATAGATCGGTAATGAATCAGACTTGTGGGCTTTCTGCAGATGTGAAGTTTAAACGGGTAACTTTAGCTGTCGATTATAGAGACAAATAGCAATCCATCAATTGCTGGGTAACGATATGGCTATTGAATTTTTGAACAAATTCTAAGCCTTTTTCTTTCATTTCTTTTTGAAGCTGAGGATTTTCGATGATTTTATTCATAGCTACAGCTAAACCTTTGGCATCGTTTGGCGAAATATATAAGCTGTTAGGGCCACCTGCTTCTTCCAAACAGGATCCTGTTGCTGCAACTACCGGCACACCTGAATATAAAGCCTCAATAATAGGAATGCCGAACCCTTCATAAAATGAAGGGTAAACAAAGATATTGGCCATTTGATAAATCCCTGGGAGATCGGCAAAGGGAATATCTTTTAAGAATATGATCCTGTTTTTAAGTCCAAGTTTATCTATTTCCTTTTCAACCGTTTTAAAATATGCCGTTTGTTTACCGATAACTACCAATTTGAAATCTTCACTTATCTCTTTTAAGGCCTGGACAGCCAATTTAAGGTTCTTCCGTTCTTCAATCGTGCCTACATTTAAGATATATTTTTCTGGCAGTTTATACGCTGCTTTAATCCGGCTTAGTGTTTCTTTGGGAAGTGGTGTTTTAAAACTATCATCACAACTCTGATAAATTACTTCAATTTTCTTGGGATGAATTCCATAAAGATCGATGATATCTGCTTTCGTTTTTTCGCTGATCGCGATAATTTTATTTGCCCGTTTACAGGCCGATTTACTTTTCCATTCGTATAATTTCCGATCGATAAATTTATAGTACTGCGGAAAACGCAGAAAAATTAAATCGTGGATGGTTACAATCGATTTAATCCGGGTATGCTGTATCGCAAATGGAATTTCGTGACTGAGTCCATGATAAATCTGGATTTCATCCCTGGCAAGATCTTTTAAAATATTTAAACTCCTCCAAAGGAAGCCACCATTTTGAGGTAATTTAAGCTCGATATTTTCTTTTTCAAAAAAGGTATCGATCTGTTTGGCCTGTTTTACTTTAGGCGAGTAAACCAGATATTGGTTCAGTGGAAACTGATGTGCCAGGTGCTCAATTAACGATCGGCTGTAATTGCCCAATCCAGTTAAGTTATTGGCCGCACGCTTGCCATCGTATCCTATTTTCATCACAGGCATGAGGTTAGAGGCCTGAGGTATAAGGCTTGGAATGTCAAACTTACACCCTAAACCTTATACCTCAAACTCATTTTAAACTGCTACATTATTCTCTCTCAACGCATCGTTAAGTGAAGTTTTCTTATCAGTACTTTCTTTACGTTTGCCGATAATTAAAGCACATGGTACCTGATATTCTCCGGCAGGGAATTTTTTAGTATAACTTCCCGGTATTACTACCGAACGCGCCGGAACAATGCCTTTATATTCTACTGGCGTAGCACCTGTAACATCAATAATTTTAGTCGATGCCGTTAAGACTACATTAGCACCCAAAACCACTTCTTTTTCTAGTTTAACCCCTTCAACAACAATCGCTCTCGAGCCAAGGAAGCAATCATCTTCGATAATAACCGGAGCTGCTTGAACAGGTTCTAAAACACCACCAATACCCACACCACCGCTTAAGTGAACGCGTTTACCGATCTGTGCGCAAGAACCAACAGTAGCCCAGGTATCAACCATAGTACCTTCATCAACATAGGCACCCATGTTTACGTAAGATGGCATCATGATTACACCTTTAGCTAAAAACGAACCGTAACGTGCACTTGCCATTGGTACTACACGTACGCCAGTTGCTTTATAATCGGTTTTTAAATCCATTTTATCGTGGTAAACAAATGGGCCACTTTTAATTTCTTTCATCTCGCGAATCGGGAAATACAAAATTACCGCTTTCTTTACCCATTCATTAATGCCCCAGGAGTTTAAAACTGGTTCAGCAACGCGGATTTCACCTTTATCAAGGCCCATAATAACGGCTTCGATGGCTTCACAATAGTTACTGTATTTTAAAAGGGATCT
>Ga0163161_10001473_pt1 | contig 17427 bp, 14 predicted proteins | sample S45metaG_FD_129847 | JGI IMG/M metagenome (GOLD analysis project Ga0163161, IMG submission 129847) | Switchgrass rhizosphere microbial communities from Kellogg Biological Station, Michigan, USA - S4-5 metaG | ecosystem: Host-associated > Plants > Roots > Rhizosphere > Soil | place: USA... | reverse complement strand
GTGGATGTGACAAAATTCACGCCGCCCTGCACCGAGTCGGCCGTCCATCCGTCAGGTATCGCTGGCGCCGTCACCGTGTCAAATGCCTCTGTAAAGGTCGTCGTCGGCCGCCCGACTGCGAACGTCCTCGTGAATATGACCGGCCCGAGGCTGCTGTTGACATTCATGGTCAGCGTAATCACGCTGCCGCACGCTGCCGAGGCCGAAACCGTGTACGACACGTCACGGCTGGTCGTAGTGCCGCTCGCGATGTCGCCGTAATTTGCCGAGCCGCCGCCGACGATCTGCAGCGTGACGTTCGTCGCCGTGTTGCCGGAAATGTTTGTCAACGGGATCGTGATCGCCAAGGCCTCGCCGGGATCTGGATAGCCGTTGCCGTTGCCGGCCGGGTCCGAAATGGTGATGTTCGGCGTTTGATAAAGGTTTGGCAGGTCAAATGCCTCGGTGACACGCGTCGTGCCGCCGCCGCTGCCGGCATTCTGGATCGAAGCGCTCGCACCCATGCCGCGAATGGCGAATCCGGCCCAAAAGTCCGCGACGTCGATGCTCGCTTCAGGGGCGGCGGCGCTTGCCTGTGCGGCCGCAATGATAGCGTCACGCTCGGAAAGGAAAGTGGGTGCCAGCGGCGCGAGCTTCATCCCGTCAGTGACTATCTGCAGTGCCTTGCGGTTACCGGTCGCCCAGCCAAGGCGCTGAACGAGCTTTGCTCGCACCTCCCACAATGCGCTGCTCCAGACCTCTCCCATGTTATGCACCTGGTCTGCAGCATTGCCTGAACCGAACGGCCCTGGCGGAAACGCGCCGCGATTAAGATTGATCTGCGTCGAATCGACATCCGCGAAGGTCAGCGGGTTATGCGGCTGATTGTTTGTTCCGCCGGTAAATGACCTGACCGCCTTTGGAAAGCGGCGGATGCCGTAATAAAGGTTCGTGTTGTAGCCGCTGAAACGCAGGTACGTCGCGTAGCCCGCGATCGTATAGATGCCGTTGATCGGATCGGTCGGCTCCGAGAGAAGGCAGTGAGCATAAAAATCAGACCATCCCTCGCCCATACCGGATGACATGTTCGTTGTCAGCCCGCTGGCGTTGCCGTGCAAACGGTTAGAAAGGCCGTGCGTATGTTCGTGGATGACGATGTCGGCGTCGAGGTCGCCGTCGATGTCAGGGTTCGGCCCAGACCAGATGTACATTTGCATGCGGCCGCGGTCGCCATCAGCCGGCGTTCCGAAATTCGCGTTATTCACACCCGACGAATCCTGCGCCTCCGCACTCACGCGGTCAAACGCCTCGCCACCGCGTCCGAAATTGTCGTTCTGGAAATTCCGGGCCTGTTCGGTGAATCCAAGCCTGTATGTCTCGTCGTGAAACAAGTTGCAAGTGTAGAAAAGCTGCGTCACAGCACCTTGTTGATAAGGACTGCCCGGATAGGTCTGCGTCGGTGGGATCGGCGCCTCGCCCGTGTTGGTGTTTGGGTTGAGAGGTTCGTATGGGTATGCGAAATTGCGCGCGCCGCTCACTGCCTCGCCGCCCGGATCGATGCCGTTCGCCGCGTCGCGGTCGAGGCCGGCCTGCACCGCATTGCCGTCGGTTATGCCCCCACCGTCAGGTATCCAGCCGAGATTGTTAAATGTGTAGGGTGGTTCATTGCCGATGCGCGCGATAGGCGGTCGTAAGATAGCTGCACCTTGCATGCCGTTGGGTGACGTCGGCCCGGGTGTCAGCGGGAACGGGCTGTCGGCGAGGTTGACCATCGCGTTCGGGTTTGGGTAAATACTGTAGGCCGCCGATTGCGTCTGGTCCTCGGTAATGTTCTTTCGCCACAGCATTGTGTGTGTCGCGCCATCGACGATGACGTAATAGGCGTTGACTCGCTGCCAGATCAACACGCGCCATGCCGACACGGCGACGCCGGGCTCGGTCGGGAAATAGATCTTTTCGGCGGACGTCGCCCAATCGCCCGCTCCAAAGACCGTTTTGATATCGGTAGACCTCGCAGCGTTGGGCCGCAGGTCGAGTTTCGACGCGTCGTTGTGGATCAATGCTGCGGCAACTTTGACGGCCGCGATCGGGTCGCCAAAATCTGTCGAAAGCGAACCGTAGTCCAATGCCGGGGCAAGATTGTTGACGACGCGTACCATCTCGCCGCGTCGCGTAAATCCTGCCTTCACTTCGCCGCGAAACACCGGAACACCGTTTATCTCCTGATCAAGCTCGACGAACGAAAGGTTGCCGTCGGGATTGGTGTAATCCGCAAATACCTTGAGGCCGTCAACCTGCTGGCTGCTTATGCCGACGAGTTCGCCGTTCTGTTTGAGAAATTCAATGAGTACGTCGGCATGCCGAGAACCGGCCGGCCTCGTGGCGCCCGTCAGGAAGTTACGCCGCAGGCTGACCTCGGGGCCTATGATCTCAGGGATGCGGATGTCACCGTTATACTCGACCTTCAGCGTCGGGACACGCTGCTTGAGTGCCGCCTCACCGCGGACGAAAGCGTCGCGGACATCTGCCACCTGCGACGCCGTCTTGCTCTGTGCGGCGCGAAAACCAGCCATCTTATCGATCGCCTTTTTATCCGTCCGAATGTCGTAATTGGGCAGCGAGTCGTCGTGGCTCTCGGTCCGCTCTATAAGACCTTTCGACGCGCTCGTTCGCATCTGGAACGGCAGCGCGAGCACGGCCGTGATCGCAGCCAGAATAAACAGACAAAACAACACTCGCCGGTGCGACCGGGCATCAGAAGGCGCCATATTTTGATGATCTATTCGACGGTCCATTGGTACTACTGAAACTAAAACGGAACCGTCAGATGCGGCTCGTGCTTCGAAATCGTTCGCAAAAACATTAAGATAGATTTTCGGCCGCAGGGGCCGAAAAGCGTATCGTTACTTCAAAAACGGCTTTTGCTGCAAACCTCATTTGTATCAAACAAGGCCCTTAGAAGTCAATAAAAATGGGCGGAAAAGCGTCAATTCAAGCTGACAGCCTGATCGAACAGGTATTCGGTCACGGCGGTCTCGTCGCAAAGCATCACGAGCAGTACGAATACCGCGAAGGCCAGATAAAGATGGCCGAAGAGATCGCCCGCGCATTCACCGAGAAAAAGCACCTTATCGTCGAGGCAGGAACGGGCACAGGCAAGACACTCGCCTACCTCATCCCGGCCATCGCCCAAACCGCGAAAGGCAAAAAGCGGATCATAATCTCGACGGGGACCAAGAACCTGCAGGAACAGTTGATGGAAAAGGACATCCCTTTCCTCCAGCGCATCGTGCCCAATAAATTCTCGGCCGCGTACATGAAAGGCCGAGCGAATTATGCATGCCTCTATCGACTCCACAAGAGCGACGACCAGCCGATACTCGACGGCATCAGCGAGATCGGGCATTTCAAAGAGGTCCGAGAATGGGCCCGCGACACACAGACCGGTGACCGCGCGGAGCTGACCTCATTGCCTGAGAACCTGCCGTTCTGGAACCGCGTCAACGCACGCAGCGACATCTGCCTCGGGCAGAAATGCCCCGATTTCGAGCCGTGCTTTATCACGCGGATGCGTGTCCGCGCCGAGGACGCCGACATCGTCATCGTCAATCATCATTTGTTTTTCGCCGACCTGAGCGTTCGCGGCAACCAGTTTGGCAGGGTCATTCCGGATTACAGCGCGGTCATTTTTGACGAGGCTCATCTGATCGAAGACATCGCGGCCGATTATTTCGGATTTCAGGTATCAAATTTTCAGATCGACGAGCTTGTTCGCGACACGGCCGCACTGCCTGTTCCCGATTCGATCGCCGTCAGCGGGATGATGAAGGCCGCGTCAAAGGTGAGTGGCCTCGCTGAGCAATTTTGGCTGCGGTTCAACGACGCTCGCGGGCAGGAAGGGCGTTTTCCGCTCCTCGCCGACACATTTTCACATCGCGGCAGCGACGGCGAAGGCCATTCGACAGCTCTTGGCGAGGCATATGAGGCGTTGGATAACGCACTCGGCAGACTCGAGGCGGACGTGGATATTTATTCCGAAAAAATGCCCGAGGCCGACTCGATCGTTCGACGTATCAGGCAGACTCGGTTCGACCTCGGCTTTATCGTCAAGCAGGCTGACCGCAACTTTGTCTATTGGCTGGAGCGTCGCGGCCGCGGATTTTTTTTGCAGGCGTCGCCGGTCGACGTGTCCGCGCTGTTGCAGGAAAAGCTGTTCGAAAAGGTCGAAACATGCATCCTTACCTCGGCCACACTCTCTGCGAACGGGAGCTTTAACTTTATCCGCGACCGCCTAGGCCTGACGGCGTCAAAGACGAACACGCTCGTCGCGCAGACATCATTCGATTACGAAAAGCAGGCAATCCTCTACTTGCCAAAAGCGATGCCCGACCCGCGCTCGCCCGATTTTGCCCAGATGGCCGCCGCCGAGATCGTCCGCATCCTGCAAATGACAAAGGGCCATGCGTTTGTCCTTTGCACGAGCAACCAGTCGATGGCTGCGCTCTTTGAGCTTGTTTCGTCGCGGATCAATTACCCGTGTTTTTTGCAGGGAACTATGTCAAAGACGGGCTTGCTCGAAAAGTTTCGCGAGACGCCGAACGCGGTGCTCTTTGCAACCTCGTCTTTCTGGCAAGGCGTCGATGTCCGCGGCGAGCAACTCTCATGCGTCATCATCGACAAGCTGCCCTTCGCCGTCCCGACCGACCCGATCGTCGCCGCCCGTGCCAAATTCATCGACGAAAACGGCGGCCGCTCTTTCGCCGATTACACCGTCCCGCAAGCCATAATCTCCCTAAAACAAGGCATCGGCCGCCTCATCCGCAGCACCACCGACCGCGGTGTCATCGCCATTTTGGACCCGCGCCTCCGGACCAAAGGTTACGGCCGAGATTTTCTGCAAAGTTTGCCGAGGATGAGGATAACCACCGAATTGTCGGATGCCGAGGCGTTGTTTCATGAACGCGCGAATGGCGCGATATAATCGACACATGGCCGCATTTTACGAAGTAATGATTGAACGCAACTTCTCATCCGCGCACCAACTGCGCGGGTATAAGGGGAAGTGCGAGAACCTGCACGGGCATAATTACAGGGTCGAGATCTACGCACGCGGCGAGGAGTTGAACAACATCGGCCTGCTCATCGATTTTGTCGATCTCAAGGCGGCGGCCGACGAGATCGTCAAATATCTCGACCACCGCAATATCAACGAGCTGCCACCCTTTGACGAGGAACTCAATCCCTCGGCCGAGAACCTCGCGCGCTACTTTCTCGAATACCTCAACACCCGCATTGACGACGACCGCGTCCAGGTCTACAAGGTCCGCTGCTTTGAAACTCCCACGAGCGTCGCGACGTATCAGATAAGCTAGGTCAATTTAATTTTTAAGGCAGGTAATTTATGAGAAAGACTGTACTTACCGTACTTGGCATCTTTTTGTTTGTCGGCGGCGTCCACGCGCAGGTGTCTGACGCGGACCGGGAGGCGATCAAGGCAACGGCTCTCGATTACATCGAGGGCTGGTACGAGGGCAACGCAGACCGGATGGAGCGTGCGTTGTCCCCCGATCTTGCAAAACGTATCGTCCGAACCAACGACAAGGGACAAAGCACGCTGCAGCAAATGAGCGCGATGACGTTGGTGCAATACACCAGGCAGGGCGGCGGCAAAAACACGCCCAAAGAAAAGCAACAAAAAGACGTGACGATACTCGATGTCTATGAGAACGCGGCGTCGGTAAAGGTTGTCGCTTCGGATTGGATCGACTACCTTCAGGTCGCAAAGTTTAACGGCCGCTGGGTGATCGTAAATGTGCTTTGGGAACTAAAACCGAAACCAAAAACATAAGCTCAGCCATCGCAAAATGATCGAGCCTTTCGGAGGGCTTTTTCGACTTGCTCGGGAGACGTGCCGCCGATAGTGTTTTTCGTTCTCAAGGTCTGCTCTAAAGACAAAGCATCATAAACGTCGGGTTCGATCTCAGACGAGTACTTTTGCATTTCGGCAAGCTCCAGATCGTTCAACTCGACCCCTCGTTCGATCGCCCGCAAAACTATCTTCCCGGCGATCTCGTGAGCGGTGCGAAAAGGGACGCCTTTTTTCGATAAATAATCGGCAAGCTCGGTGGCGTTCAAGTAGCCCTGGGCGGCCGCGTCGCGGGCTTTTTCTTCGCGGACGCTAATATTGCGTAAGACCGTCGCCGCGATCTGCAGGCAAGCGCTCGTCGTATCGTAAGCGTCAAAGACCGCTTCCTTGTCTTCCTGCATGTCCTTGTTGTAGGCCGTCGGCAAACCCTTGAGCATCGTCAGCAGCGACATCAAATGTCCGAATACACGGCCCGATTTGCCGCGCACCAATTCCATCGAGTCAGGATTCTTCTTTTGCGGCATCAAACTCGAACCCGTCGCGACAGCGTCGCTCAATTCAAAAAAACCGAACTCGGTCGTTGTATACAGAATGATATCCTCAGCCAGCCGCGAGAGGTGCGTCATGATCAGCGCGGCGGCGTGGACGAATTCGACGGCAAAATCGCGGTCGCTCACGGCGTCGACGCTGTTTTCTGCAACTGCTTCGAATCCCAGCTCACGCGCAACGGCTTCGCGGTCGATCGGGTAAGAAGTTCCCGCAAGAGCTGCCGCACCGAGTGGTGAGACATTCACGCGGGTGCGCACTTCCGCGAGTCGTGCCGCATCGCGATTTAGCATTTCAAAATAGGCGAGACACCAGTGTGCCAACAACACCGGTTGTGCGCGCTGCAAATGTGTGTAGCCAGGCAAGATCGTGGTTCGACATTTTTCCCCGAGATCGATGAGTGACCGCTGAGTATCGCGCAGCACTATTATCAATTCATCGATCGCGTCGCGGAGCCACAGCCGCAAAGCCGTTGCGACCTGGTCGTTACGGCTGCGTCCGGTGTGCAGCTTTTGCCCGGTGTCGCCGATCATCTCGACCAGGCGAGATTCAATAAAGGAATGAATGTCTTCGGCGGACGAGTTAGCAAAAAACTCGGCGTCATTAAGGCCTTTGTCTAGAATTGTGCGCAAGCCATTTTGGATCTTGTCGGCCTCTTCATCGGTCAAAACGCCCGCCGGCCGCAGGCCCTCGCAATGGGCGAGACTGCCGCGAATATCAGCCTCGAATAGACGCATATCGAAACCGAATGAGCGATTGAACTCAACGAACTTTTCGTCCGCGTCCTCGGTAAATCTTCCGCCCCACAATTTCTTTGATCGATCCATATTGACTTTTTCCAACTATTTGTCTATTCTATGCATCTATGCAAGGATTATGCAATAATAATGCATAATCGTATCAATTGCAATCATTATTTTGCGAAATGATAAAGCAAAAACGACAACAAAAGATACTTGACCTTATCCGGACAAAGAATATCGGCACGCAGGACGAACTCGGCGAGCTTTTATCGAGATCTCAAGTCGGCGTCACGCAATCGAGCGTCTCGCGTGATCTGGATGACCTCGGCATCGTCAAAGTTAACGGCTATTATGCACTCCCGCAAAAGGGCAGTGAAGACCTCGGGCTGCAGACGCTTGAGATCGCTGGTGACAATCTTGTCGTTGCCAAATGCGATACCGGTGTGGCGTCGGCGGTCTGCGTCCTTATCGACCGCAAGAAGATCGAAGAGATCGTCGGTACGATCGCGGGTGACGACACGATCTTTATCGCCGTCCGCGACCGCAAGGGGCAAAAAGCGGTTTTGAAAAAGGTTTGGGAAATGTTCGAGAAATGAAAGAGAAAGTGAACAAAGTGGTCCTCGCCTATTCCGGCGGCCTTGATACGTCGGCGATGGTGTTGTGGCTGAAAGAAGCCTATGACGCCGAGGTCGTCTGCTATTGCGCAGATGTCGGCCAAGGGGACGAGCTCTCGGGCCTCGAGGAAAAGGCCCTAAAGACGGGCGCATCCAAATTGTATGTCGAGGACCTGCGCGAAGAATTTGTAAAGGAGTATGTATGGACGGCCGTCAAAGCCAACGCCCTCTACGAAGGCGTTTACCTGCTCGGCACGAGCCTGGCGCGCCCTGTTATAGCCAAAAAGCAGATCGAGATCGCTATCAAAGAGGGCGCCGATGCGGTGGCGCATGGAGCCACGGGCAAGGGCAATGATCAAGTACGGTTCGAGTTGACCTATTACGCCCTGAAACCGGATGTGAAAGTTATTGCCCCGTGGCGCGAGTGGGAATTCAAAGGCCGCACCGAACTGATCGACTATTGTGCCAAACACGATATCAACGTGGCGGCAACGGCAGAAAAGCCTTATTCGACAGACAGGAACTTGATGCATATTTCCTACGAAGGCGGAATTCTCGAGGACCCGTGGACCGCACCCCCCGAGGACATGTTCCTGCTCACTAAGTCGCCTGAAACGGCAATGGACAAAGCCGAAGAGATCGTTGTGACATTTGAAAAAGGCGAGGCGGTGGCGATAAACGGCGAGCGGTACGGCGCCGTCGATCTGCTCTCGACGTTGAATTTCATCGGCGGCCAACACGGCATCGGCCGCGTCGATCTGGTCGAGAACCGCTTTGTCGGAATGAAGTCGCGCGGTGTTTACGAGACTCCGGGCGTTACGATCCTGCAGGCGGCCCATCGGGCGCTCGAATCGATCACGCTCGACCGCGAGGTCACCCGGCTACGCGATTCTTTGAGCGTTAAATTTGCCGAATCGATCTATTACGGTTTCTGGTTTGCACCCGAGTTCGAGGTGATGCGCTCGATGATCGACCAGACGCAGGAAACGGTCTCGGGCGACGTTCGTCTGAAATTGTATAAGGGCAACGTGACGGTCACGGGAAGGCGTTCGCCAAATTCACTTTACCGAGAGAGCATCGCGACCTTCGAGGACGACGCAGGGGCGTATGACCAGGCAGACGCTGAAGGCTTTATAAAATTGCAGGCGCTTCGACTGAGGTTGCGGCAGATGGACCAGGAGTAAGACGATGCAGGTATTAGAAGCAGATAAGATCGGTTCGGCAACTTCGCCTCTAAAATTAAAGAAGACGGTCGCGGTGATCTCGGGAAACGATTCACCAAGCGTCGGCGATGTCGTCGTTGTCAGGGCGCTTGGCGAGAGCGTTACATACGGCAACCTCGAGTTGCCTAGCGGACGGCTGGCGAAGATAAATCGCGGCGATGTCCTTCTCGGCGTTCTCGGCAAGCGCCGCGCGCTCAAAGGTTTTGTCGGTGACGTTCCTGATTCGATAAAAACGGGCGACCGGCTTCATCTTTTGAACATGGGCGGCGTGATCGGCGTGTGCAAGGGACATCACTCCTCGCTGACTGACGCGATCGAGGTCGAGGTTTTGGGCATCGCCTGTGGCGCCGATGAAAAGGTTCTGAACATCGCCGACAACGCATTAAACCCCACGGACATTCTCGACAACGTCGCACCGGTTGTCGTTATCGCCGGAACTTGCATGAATAGCGGCAAGACGATCGCCGCAACCGAGATCATTAGTCAGGCAAATCATGCCGGCCTGCGCGTGACCGCAGGAAAACTTTCAGGCATTGCGGCATTGCGCGACACCTTCAACATGCAGGACCACGGAGCGGTCGCAACGGCGAGCTTCCTCGATTGCGGCCTGCCTTCAACGGTCGACGCCGGCGATCTAGCGCCGATGGCAAAAGCCATTTTGAATTCATTGAACGAAAGCGGTCCCGACCTGATCGTCGTCGAACTCGGTGACGGCATCGTCGGCGGTTATGCGGTCGATTCGATATTGCAGGACCCCGACATCCGACGTGCGACGAGCGCGTTTGTTTTCTGCGCATCGGATTATGTCGGCGTGGTCGGCGGTATCGAAGTACTGGGCCGTTTGGGGATCACGATCGACGTTGTCGCTGGTTCGGTCACGGATTCGCAGATGGGCCAGGATTTTGTCGAGAAAGAATTTGGAATTAATGCGGCTAACTCAAGGCGTGACGGTCTGCGGCTATTCGAGCTCGTACGGTCTGCGAAACGGAAGGAACCAGCGTTTGCATAGATGTCGACCGAGAAAATAAAAATCGCGATCTTTGGCGGGTCCGGCTATGGCGGCAGTGAGCTTTTGCGCATCCTGCTCTTTCATCCCAACGCCGAGATCGGTCTCGTGACGGCAAATGAACATGCGGGAAAGACGGTCGGCGAAGTCCACAAAAACCTGTTTGGGCTGACAGACCTGAAGTTTGAAAGGGCGCTTGGCGATCCCTCATCGCTCAAAAACATCGACATCGCCTTTTTTGCTCTGCCGCATGGACAGGCGATGGAACTCGTCCCGCAACTGCCAAAAACCGTCAAAGCGATTGATCTTTCAGGAGACTTTCGTATTAATGACAATGAGGTCTTTCAGCATTTTTACAAACTCGAACACACGGCGAACGATCTGCAGAAACAGTTCGTTTACGGCTTGACCGAGACCAACCGCGAGGCGATAAAACGCGCCCAATACGTCGCGAATCCGGGCTGCTTTGCGACGGCGACACTGCTTGCGCTTTCCCCGCTCGTTTCAAATGATCTCATCAATGGCAAGATCATTGTGGATGCAAAGACCGGCTCAAGCGGTTCGGGCGCTAAAGCAGCGGCGAATACCCATCATCCGCAGCGGTCAAACTCGTTCTACGCATACAAGCCGTTCGTGCATCAACACCTGCCAGAGATCGAGCAGCATTTGGGCGAGGTAGGCGACCTTAGCAGTGACCTAGTTTTCATGACGCACAGTCTGCCGGTGTCACGCGGCATATTCGCATCGTGCTATCTGGAAACCAAGGACGACACGACGGCTGCGGACATAACGGATATTTACAGGCAGTTTTATAGGGACGCGTTCTTTGTTCGGATTGTCGAAAATTCGCCCGATATCACTTGGGTCAAAAACACAAACTTCTGCGACATCGCCGCGCACGCGAACGGCAAACAGGTCGCGGTCTTTGCGGCGATCGACAACTTGGTCAAAGGAGCGGCCGGGCAGGCTGTTCAGAATATGAATCTGATGTTCGGCTTGGACGAAAGAACGGGACTGATCTTTGCGGGTTCGAATCCATGATGAGTGAAATGACGGCACCGGTAACGAAAACCAGTTTTGAGATCATTGCGGAGAGCGAAGAGAAGTTTCAACTCGCGACCTACGCAAAAATGAACATCGCCGTCGAAAGGGGCGAAGGAGTTTGGATCTGGACGAGCGAAGGCGAGAAATACCTCGATCTATACGGCGGGCACGCGGTCTGCGCGACGGGGCACGCGCATCCGCGCGTTGTTCAGGCAATAAGGGACCAGGCTGACAAGATCCTGTTCTACTCGAATCTTGTCTATTCAGATGTCCGCGCCGCGGCGTCGGAAAAACTCGTTTCTGTCGCGCCGGAGAATTTAACAAAGGCCTTCTTTTGCAATTCCGGGACCGAGGCCAATGAGAACGCGATGCGGATGGCGCGGCTCGCGACCGGCCGAGAAAAGGTCATAACGTTTACCGGCGGTTTTCACGGCAGGACGGCGGACTCGATCTCAGCGACTTTTCTTGGGAAGTATCGCGAATTGGGACGTCCTAACGTGCCGCATCACGTTGCCGCCGAATTCGGCAACATCGAGAACGTCACGAAACTGGCCGACAGCGAAACGGCGGCGATCATGCTCGAGCCGATCCAGTCGATGGCCGGCGTTGTCGAGGCAGAGCCGGTATTCTTTCGCGAGCTGCGCGCGATCTGTGACGAGTTCGGGATCGTCCTGATCTTCGACGAAGTGCAAACCGGCGTCGGCCGGACAGGGAATTGGTTCTTTAGCGGTTCAGAGCTTGCTGCTATGGTCGGGGCCGACATTATTACCCTGGCGAAATCGCTCGGCAGTGGTGTTCCGGTCGGTGCGTGCCTGGTTAACGAGAGAATCTCTGAAACGATCAAGACAAACGATCTTGGAACGACCTTCGGCGGCGGAATGTTGGCGATGGCGACCGTCTCGGCGACACTCGACGCAATCGAAGAGGACGGCATGATCGAAAATGCCAAGGCGATCGAGGCTTATCTGCGCGAACAATTGAAAGCGATCCCGAACGTTGTTAAACTCCGCGGCCGCGGCTGCCTGCTCGGCATTGAATTTGCCGAAACATGTAAACCAATTCACGAAAAGCTGCTGGCGAACAAGATCCTCACCGGAACCTCGAGCGATCCGAAGGTCTTGCGACTGCTTCCTCCGCTGTGTGTGAAAAAGGAGGAGATCGATCTTTTGATCGACGTTCTGAAGTGAACAACTTCTTGTCCACATCTGATCTTTCGCGAGCCGAACTTGAAGACCTTATCGAGTCGGCCCTGCGGCTCAAATCAGCCGAAATCACCGATAAACCTTTGAGCGGGCGATCAGTTGCCCTCGTATTCTTCAATCCCAGTTTGCGAACCAGGGCATCGATGCAGGTCGGCATTTACGAGCTCGGCGGCAACGCCGTGGTCCTGGAACCGGGCAGCAGCTCGTGGTCGCTCGAACATCGTGAGAACGTTGTCATGGATGGGGACAGGACCGAGCACCTGAAAGAGTTTGTTCGTGTCCTGGAAAGATATGTTTCCGCGATCGGCGTGCGGACGTTTGCTGAGCTGAAGAATTGGGAAGAAGAACGGACCGATCCCGTTCTGTCCGCGTTTGAAAGGTATTCAACAAAACCTGTGATAAACCTCGAATCTGCGACGCATCACCCGTGTCAGGCGCTGGCCGATATGATGACGATCCGCGAACGCTTTGGAAAACAGAAGAAAAAGGTCCTGCTGACCTGGGCGTGGCATCCAAAGCCGCTGCCGATGGCCGTCCCGAATAGCTTTGCGGTGGCATCGGCCCAGATGGGCCACGATCTGCGGATCGCACACCCGAAAGGTTATGAGTTGGACAGCGAGCTGATGTCAGAGATCGAAAACCAGGTCAAAGACAACGGCGGCGCTGTCGAGATCACGAATGATGTAAATGAGGCGTTCGACGGCGTCGATGTCGTTTATGCAAAAAGCTGGGGCAGCTATCGGCACTATGGAGAACCAGAACGCGATGTCCGGGAACGCCAGCCTTACCGCGAGAACTGGATCGTTGACGAAGCAAAAATGGCACGGACTGATGAGGCGATCTTCATGCACTGCTTGCCGGTCCGCCGCAACGTGATCGTCACCGATGCGGTGATCGACGGCCCCAATTCGGTCGTCATCGACGAGGCCGAAAATCGTCTGCACGTTCAAAAGGCGATAATGACAAAACTAATAACATGAGGGACGAAAGCCTTAATTTATTGCGTGAAGCCTTGCCCTATATTCAAAAGTTCAAGGGCAAGACCTTTGTCGTCAAGTTTTCCGGCAAAGTTACCGAGGATCCGGAGAACCTTGCATCATTGGCGCAAGAACTTGCTCTGCTGCATCAGGTCGGCATCCGGCTTTGCGTTGTGCATGGCGGCGGCAAGCAATTGACCGAGCTTGCCGAAAAAATGGGCGTCGCCCAGACGGTCATCAACGGGCGGCGCGTGACCGATGACGAGACGTTGGAGCTAGCCAAGATGACCTTTGCCGGCAAGATCAATACCGAGATCCTGGCCGCGTTGAGGAACCACGGTATCGAGGCGGTAGGACTTTCCGGCGTCGATGGCAATATCGTTCATGCCGTCCGCCGTCCGCCCAAAGAGGTCTTGAATCGCGAAACAGGCGAACGCAAGGAAATTGATTTCGGCCACGTCGGCGACGTTCTTCAGATCAACGCGCGCCTCTTGAACGTGCTGCTCGAACAAGATTATTTGCCGGTAATTTCATCGCTCGGCGCCGATGACGACGGACAGGTCTATAACATAAACGCCGACACCATCGCCGCCGAGATCGCCGTGTGCCTGCAAGCCGAAAAGCTGGTGTTGTTGTCGGATGTCTCGGGTATCTATCTTGACCCGGATGATCCGGAGACAAAGATCTCGCGGCTCTCGATCGCCGAGGCCGAAGGCCAGATTGCGGCCGGCAGTATTTCCGGTGGGATGATCCCAAAACTTCAAAGCATCACTGGTGTGCTAAAGCGCGGCATCAGATCGGTGCACATCATCAGCGGCAGCGCTCGTAACGCTTTGCTCTCAGAGGTTTTTACGGATTCCGGAACCGGAACTATGATAACCACTTGATAACGCCGTATCAGGCGAGCTGACGTCGTCTAGTAGTTTCCAAAATGTTAAGGGTGTCAGCCACGTCGAAAGCGGCTTTTGGCCGGGCAAACTTGAGGGCGTTTGACCTCATCGTATTGAGCCGCTGAGGGTCATTTATAAGCTGTTCGAGTTTGTAGCCAAGCGTCCTTGGATTGTTCGAACGTATCGCGGCCCCCTGTTCCAGAAGGTGATCGGAGTTCCGCTCTTCCTGGCCGGGTATCGGGTTTGCGATCACGAATACAAGGCCCTTAGCCAGCGCCTCGCAGGTCGTCAGTCCGCCCGGTTTCCCGACGATTAGATCGGAGGCACTCATATACTCGTCCATATCTCGCGTATATCCGACGGGTTTGACGCGCAACAGATCTCCATCGAAGGACAACCTTTTAAGTTTTGTCTTAAGCTCGTCGTTCTTCCCGCACATGGCCAGAACCTGAAGCGGAGTTTTCACTGACCGCAATGAGTCCAGCAGCGTGTCGATACGGCCAACTCCAAATCCTCCAAGTGAGAGCATGACCGTCGGCAGTTCGGGCTCGAGGCCGTATTTGGCCCGCATGGCATCACGGGATTTCGCTTCCGCAAACTTTGGATCGATCGGAATTCCTGAGACGGTTATTTTCTCAGGCGGGGAGCCGAGCGATTCCAAGTATGCACGGGTTTCTTCGAGAGCGACGAAGTAGTGCTCATAGTGACGGCAAAGCCACAACGCATGCATGTCAAAATCGGTGACAACGATCGCCTGCGGAGCCGTCATTTTCTTTTTTGCTTTGAGATCGGAGATAATCTCGGATGGAAGAAAATGCGTGCAGATGATCCAATCGGGGTCATATTCGTGCACCATTTTGACGAAGGGGCGCGTGTTGAGTTTTTCAAAAAACAAACGACGCTTCTCGTTCTTCCACGGCTCGTCGAACCGGTCATACATCCAGCCGAGAACCTCCGGCATGGTGTTTACCAAGCCAATATAGGCATCGCCGTAAAGACGATGGAAAAGCGGGTTGGTAAATTTCAGGACATCTTCATGACGCACGTCGTCCGCGAGACCTTTGATCTCGAAGGCCCGCTTTAGCGCTTCCGCTGCCGTCACGTGTCCATTGCCCACCGACGCGGAAAGAATTAGGATTCGCCTGAACATAAAAACGAAAAAGGCATATGAGTAGCTATAACTCATACGCCTTCTTGTCTCAAAATTGATGGTCGGGGCGAGAGGATTTGAACCTCCGACCTCACGGTCCCGAACCGTGCGCTCTACCAGGCTGAGCCACGCCCCGACAAACTAAGTTACTGAGTGTAGGTTACGCCCCACGCGAAGTCAAACAAACTCTACGCTTCGCCTTCCTCCTCGATGACGTCCATTGCCTCGTCGATCATATCGGGCTTCCTGTGCCGCATCTTGTGTTTGATGAATTCGATGATCGGCGGCAACAGCGAAAGGAACACAACGACGATGACGACCTTTTCTATGTGGTCCTCAAGCTTGATATTCATGGCCCTCTCGATGACGCCGCCGAGGAAATAGCCCGCCAGGACCATTGTCGAGATCCACAACACACCGCCGAGGATACTAAATGGCAAAAACCGCGAATACGGCATCTCGGCGGCTCCGACCACGAGCGGAGCGAATGTACGGACGATCGGAACAAACCGCGCCAGCACCACCGTCTTTACGCCGTATTTCTCAAAGAAAGCGTGTGCCTTTTCGACGCGGCTCGGCTTGAATATCCACGACGATTCGCGGTTAAACAGCGTCTTGCCCATCCAGCGGCCCGTCCAGTAACCGGTGCTGTCGCCAATTACCGACCCCAAAAAGAACGCGAGCATCACTAGCGCGACGTTCAATTTCCCGGCCGCCGCAAATAAGCCCGAAACCACCAGCAGCGAATCGCCTGGCAGAAAAAAGCCCACTGCAAGCCCCGTCTCGGCAAACACAACAAACCATAATCCCAAATAAACATACACGCCGAGGAGGGCGAGCATGGAATCGATCAAAAACTTCGGGTTGAGGAAGTCCTTAATATTGTGTAAGAGGTTGAATAATGATTCCATAAAGATGGTCCGGAATAGCGAATAACGTATAACGAATAACGAATAACCTACAAGTCGGGCTATGCGTTATTCGCTATTCCGAAAATGGCCTTGCTACCAACCATGTTCGCCGATCAGAGGAACGAAGGCGCACGGCCCGAAATCTTCTGCTTTGTAGCCGGCGTCTGTGCGCGTGACGCGGATCAGTATCTGCCGTCGTTGGTCCACGCCGACAGGCACGACGAGGCGGCCGCCGACCGTTAATTGTTCTATTAGCGGTTCCGGTATCTCAGGGCCGCCCGCGGCGACGAGTATTGCGTCGTATGGCTTGTATGTGTCCCAGCCTTCGGTTCCGTCGGCGACCTTGAGGTTAACATTTCTGAGTCGAAGGCTTTGCAGACGGGTCTCGGCCTCAGCAGCCAGATTCGGCAGTCGTTCGATCGCAAACACCTTTCGGGCAAGCGATGCCAAGACCGCGGTTTGATAACCTGAACCGGAGCCGATCTCAAGGACTTTTTCGCCTCCCTTTAACTCGAGAAGCTCGGTCATCCGGGCGACGATATAGGGCTGCGAGATCGTCTGGCCGGCAGATATCGGCAGCGCATTGTCGTTATACGCCTGTGATTTTAGCGCCTCCGGCACGAAAAGGTGCCTAGGCAGCTGCTCCATTACGGCGAGAACGCGCTCGTCGGCGACCTTATAATGGTCCCGCAGCCGTTCGACCATGCGAAGCCGCTGCATCGTCATCTCGTCAGTCAGGTTCGGTTGTGGTGCAGGGCCATTCATGTGTTCCAACTCTTTAATCTTTCGATGCCGCTGCGGCTCGTCAGATCGGTCCGCATCGGCGTGACGGAAACAAAGCCCTCGTCGACAGCCTCAAAATCGGTCGTGCCGCCGTGGGCCCGAAATCCCTCGCGCACCTCGCCTATCCAGTAATAGGCCTTGCCGCGCGGATCGACGTGCTCACTGATCACGGGCCGTGCCGATTTAAAGCCTTGCTCCGTGATACGCACACCGCTGACGACACCGGGCGGAATATTTACGTTCAAGAGTGTCCACTTCGGCAAGCCCTCTGCCAAGGCCTTTTCAGTTATCTGCTTTGCGACCTTTACCGACTCGCTAAAATCGTGGTCGCGATACGACGCAAGGCTGAAGGCAAGGCCCGGAACGCCCAATATCGTCGATTCCATCGCTCCGGCGACCGTGCCCGAATAGGTCGCGTCGTCGCCGAGATTGGCGCCATGGTTGATGCCTGAGCAGCAAATGTCGGGACGAGTATCCGGAGCGAGAATTTGAT
>Ga0163161_10001472_pt1 | contig 17427 bp, 16 predicted proteins | sample S45metaG_FD_129847 | JGI IMG/M metagenome (GOLD analysis project Ga0163161, IMG submission 129847) | Switchgrass rhizosphere microbial communities from Kellogg Biological Station, Michigan, USA - S4-5 metaG | ecosystem: Host-associated > Plants > Roots > Rhizosphere > Soil | place: USA... | reverse complement strand
TATATTTTTTAAGGTCTATAGCAACAAACTTACTAATTTACCTCCCCGCGCCCATTGCAGATGATCACTCCAACAACAAAGCGTCGCGCAGGCGGCGCACTGCGAAGTACGTCCACGTACTCACCTTGCCTTGGAGTTCCTCATGGTCACCACTGCGACATCCTCCGCCCCGCTTATTGAAAAACACACGATTGGATACGTGCCCCCTGAAGATCGCCATGGAAAGGTAAGAGATCTTTTCACCCTGTGGTTCGGCGGCAACATCGCGCCATTGCCGATCGTGACCGGCGCACTGGGCGTGCAACTGTTCCACCTGAACCTGATCTGGGGCATCGTCGCCATCCTCGTCGGCCACCTGGTCGGCGGCGTGTTGATGGCGTTGCACTCGGCCCAGGGCCCGCAGATGGGCATCCCGCAAATGATCCAGAGCCGCGCCCAGTTCGGCTCCCTCGGCGCATTGCTGGTGGTGGTGATCGCCGGCGTCATGTACATCGGCTTCTTTGCCTCCAACATCGTGCTGGCGGGTAAATCCTTGCACGGTGTGGTCGACGCAGTGCCCGTGCCCGTGGGCATCGTGATCGGCGCCATCGGCTCCGGGATCATCGGCATCATCGGTTACCGCTTTATCCATGTGCTCAACCGCATCGGTACCTGGGTACTGGGCGCCGGCATCGTATTGGGGTTTGGCTATATCTTTACCCATATCCAGACCACGGACTTTCTGACCCGCGGTGAATTCAACATTTCCGGCTGGCTGGCTACCGTGTCTCTGGCTGCGCTGTGGCAGATCGCCTTCGCGCCCTACGTGTCGGATTACTCGCGCTACCTGCCGGCTGACGTTCCAGTCGCGTCCACTTTCTGGACCACTTACCTGGGCTCGGCACTGGGCTCCAGCCTGTCGTTCATCTTCGGCGCCGTCGCGGTACTTGCCACCCCGGTCGGCATGGACACGATGGACGCCGTCAAACTTTCCACCGGCTCTATCGGCCCGTTGATGTTGGTGCTGTTCCTGCTCAGCGTGATCAGCCATAACGCCCTCAATTTGTATGGCGCGGTGCTGTCGATCATCACCCTGGTGCAGACCTTTGCGTATCGCTGGATCCCCACCGCGAAAAGCCGGGCGGTGATCTCCATCCTCGTACTGGCAGCCTGTGCGATTGCAGCGGTTTTCGCCTCAAAAGACTTTATCGGCCACTTCGTCGATATGGTGCTGGTGTTGTTGGTAGTGCTGGTGCCTTGGACGGCAATCAACCTGATCGACTTCTACGCTATCCATAAAGGCAAGTACGACATTGCCTCGATCTTCCGCGTGGATGGCGGGATTTATGGGCGCTACAACCCGCAGGCATTGCTGGCGTACGCGGTCGGTATTGCGGTGCAGATTCCTTTCATGAACACACCGTTGTATGTCGGCCCGATTTCAGAACACATCAACGGCGCCGACTTGTCCTGGGTGGTCGGGCTGGTGGTGACTTCGCCGTTGTATTTCTGGTTGGCAAATCGGGACAGTGCGTACAAGCGCCGGATGAATGAGGGGAAATTGGTCGGCAGTGTCTGACATTACAACGGCAGCGCTCGATCCTGGATCACTCGTTTCATCACGAGCATCGGGGTCAAGCGCTGAACATTGGTTTACCGCACGGGTCATTCAGGCGCCTGCCCTGGTATGACCCGTCGTGGAAGTCCACGCACCCTGCGTATAAAAGTGCGCATCAGAACAATCGCCTCAATGCTCTTTGACTTTCTTGATACGAAGCACAATCAACGCAAGAACGCCGATCGCCAGCGGCGTCATTGCCAGCATGGCCTCTCGCGGGGCCACTGCAACGCCAAGCAAGTGCAACCCCGAGTAGCCAAGTTTGAACAGGTTAATCAGGTAGTAGGTAATCGCAATAATCGACAGACCTTCCACTGCGCGCTGGATCTTGATCTGAGCATCGGCGCGGGCGTTCAGGCTTTTGAGAATTTCCGAGTTCTGTTCTTCCATTTCGACTTGAACCCGAGCCTGTAACAGATCGCCCAGGTTGGCCACGCTTTTGGCCAGGTGCTCCAATCGCTGTTCGGTGGCGGAGCAATACCTGACGGTGGGTTTGAAGCGGCGCTCGATAAACACGCCAAGGCGCTGGCAATCGCCCACGTGACTTTCCCGCAACTCTCCCAAGCGTTCAAACACCAGCTGAGCATAGGCCTGAGTAGCACTGAAGCGGTGGCGGGTTTTCGCAGTGCTACTGACCACTTGGGCAGAGAGGTTGGAAATATCTGCAAGCAGGGCTTTCGCATTATCACCGTCGGCATGGGCGTTACGTTCGGAGAGTGTGACCAGGGTCTTGTCAAAAATATCGAGCTGCGCGCTCAAGGATTTGGCCATGGTCAAGGATAACGAGGCCATCATCCGATAGGTCTCGATTTCCAGAAGGCGACGTATCATTCGACCCTGGCGGTAGGCATTCAGGCGTCGGTTGACGAACAACAGGTGGTTGTTGCCCTCCTCGCTGATCCGAAAATCGCTCCAGACCACCGCATCGCCGCCGCCCACGCAAGAACCGCTCGGGTCCTTGAAGCCGTAACGGGAAAGATCCAGGTCGGCTTCACCACGCACTACGATTTGCACCGAGTTGATGAGCGTCGACAAATGCCCTTCGACCTTTCGTGCCAGCACCTCGGGCAGCGTTGTCCAGGACAGGTCATTGGTGGATGAAGTGACCACCAGGGTCAGGGTGAAAAACTCGGCATGGCGTTCCCATTTCAGGGCATGACCATCGAGTCGAGTAATACCTTGGGCGGCATTCAGGTCGAGGGAGTCAGGGCAGCAGTTTTGCAGGAATGCATTGCACTCCTGATCGCTAGCGAGAAAGGCCAGATGAAACACATGGGCCGGCTCATCGAAATACAGTGACGGGCGCGCGTGTAGTTCGTTATGCAGGCTTTGTCGTAACGGGTGCATGTTGAGTGGCCATGTTGGAGTTGTTTTTGGTGGGACTGTTTGACGAACTCATGAGTCACCACCAAGTGACGATAATCGCGGTTCTTTTTGCAATCACTCGCCCGCCCGGAAATGGCTCAGAGGGGATAAAGCCGATCATCGAATTGACTCAAGCGTGGGTACTCGATGGGCTCATCTGCGTCAATGTTCTCCAGGCGCTGGCGATAGCTGAGCAAGAATTCCTGTCGAGCTTCAGCGCTGATGTAAGGGACATGCCAACCGACAAAAGGCTTCAGCACCTCTAACCCGACGTAAGCCAACGTCCCGCGCAAGAGCGGACGCAACATGTCCTCCAGGGGACCATGAATCGCCCGCTCGCCGAACATGTGTTCACGCCCGCCCAACGTCACGGCCACCAGTGCTTTTTTGCCGCTCAGGCCACCTTGATCGTAGAAGCGTTTACCGCCGTAGCAGATGCCGGAGACCAGCACGCGATCAATCCAGCCCTTGAGGATGGCCGGTGTCGAGAACCAGTAAATCGGAAAGTTGAGGATCAGCAGATCCGCCCATAGCAGCTTGTCCAACTCTTGTTGGATATCGGCGGCGAGCGTCTGCTCTTTGCTGTTGCGTCGTTGCTCTAGCGCGTAGATCAGGTACTCGGGATTTTCCCTGGCGCAGAAGTCCTCGGCACTGACCACCGGATTCCACTGCATCGCGTACAGATCGGAGACCCGGACCTGATGCCCTTGAGCCTGCAAGGTTTCAACCGCTTGGTCGCGCAGTGCAGCGGTAAAGGATTTCGGCTCGGGATGGGCATGGACGATTAATACATTCATGGTGATTCCTTGAGGTTCGAGTAGCGGAGTTCACTGACGCGTCGACTGATTCGTGCGCCGTTCAAAAAAAAAGGCGCCGGTGTGTACACGAGTACAAGCCGGCGCAAAATACTGCGCGATCAACAATCGGCAGTAGCGGAGAAGAAGCTGTTAGCGGATGCCGGCACCTGCCAGCGATTCAGGTGACCACTGGGTCTTGGTCAGTGCCTCGCTGTATTTGATGCCGCCGTAGGGACCAGGCAGGCCGACGGCGCTGTAGGTGCCGCCGATCAGGTCATAGCTCAGATAAGGCGTGGCGTCCGGTACTTGCTGGTCATAGCTTTGGCTAAGGAAAGTGAAGACGCCGCGATACAGCTGACCGCTCGCATCGTATTGGTCGGAGGCCAGAGCGATCCAGCTGTCTTCGTCCAGGTAAAAGCGGCGTTTGGCGTAGATATGACGGGCACCCGGTTTCAGCGTCGCCTCCACCACCCATACACGGTGTTTCTCCCAGCGAACGAACTCAGGAGCCAAGTGATTGGGGGTCATCATCGGCTTCAGATCGCCCTGATAGGTCACACGATACGCGTTATAGGGAACGATCATTTCCTGCTTGCCGACCAACTTCCAGTCGTAGCGATCCAGCGCTCCGTTGAACACGAATGCATCGTCCCAGGTGGCGGCGCCAGCGGTACCAGGGTTCGGCGTATCGTAAGCCAGGCTCGGTGCCAACTTCACACGGCGCTGCCCCGGCAGGTATTGCCAGCCCCGGCGCGGTTGCTCCAGCGGGTTGACCGCGTCGCGCAGCAGCACAGCCTCACCGGCACGACGGGCCGGGCCGGTGTAGGCCAACTTGATCTGGTAATAAGTGTCGGCGGCCGCCAGCGGTTTGGCCAGGTCATCATAGGCGGCGTAGTTGATCTGCGCGCTGCCGGTCGTGGCCAGGCTGGCGACACCGGCGGAGTCGACGTTCCAGTTGTCATACTTGCTCTGGATGTTGACACCCTGGTAGCGCAGCAAGTGGTTCCAGATGGCCTCGGCGCCGGTCTTGGGGATCGGAAACGGTATGCCTGGCAGGGCATTCTCGATGGCATTGCCGCCGTTAGCCGAACGCGCCGCAGTGGCATTTTTTACCGTGTTGTCCAACACACCTTTAGGCAGCGCAGCCGTGCGGTGGGTGGGAAAAACCTCGATGCGAAAGCTCGGATAACGCTTGGCCAACTCGGCGGTCACAGCGGTCAGCTGCCCCTTGTACTGGTTGACGTTCTTGCCGTCGATCACCAGCAGCGGCTTTTCAGCTGCGAACGGATCGGGACGCAATCTGTCGCCTGTCTTGAAGTTGGCGGGCGGGGTGGTCAGGCCACCCTGATATGCCGGAATCGAACCGTCGGCGTTACCGGCTTTTTCAGCGCCGATCTGGGTCAACTGGTTACCCAGTTTGGCCGCTTCGCCGGCATCGACGGCTGCGTGTGAAGGCGCCGCAAGGGCCATGGCCATGGAGGCGGCGATCAGGGTATAGGCGAATTTCATCTTATTGTTCTCCTGCTTGCACAAGGCAATGGGTGGATCAGAAGGTGGTTTTCAGGGTCAGGTAGAGAGCGCCCCGATCCTCGGTATTACCGGAGCCGGAGGCAGACGCGTAGCCACCCCCATAGCAGGTGTAACGCTGCGTGCCATCAAGGGCGTTAGGGGTTGAACCATCGGTGGCGCCGTCGTTGCATTGGCTGGTTTTGCCGAAGGCATCGACGTATTTGAGGTCAACGTAATACTGGTTGTAGATGGCAGCGCTGACCCCGACGGCGTAGTTGCCGCCATCTTCCGCCCCGCCCGCTACGACAGGCGAAACACCGTCGATGCCGACGTTGACCGACAGCGGTGCGCTCAGGTCCACACCGGGAAACACCTGGTACCAGGTCGGTGTGAAGTTGACCGCGACACCCCAGTTATCGCGGGTCGGTTTGTCGACGCCGCGATAGGTGCCTTTGCCCTTGTAGAGCGCTTCGTTCTTGTCATCGAGCTTGAGCAGGTTGCTGTAGTACAGCTCGCCCAGCAGGGTGGCCGAATCGAACAGCGGGGTGTCGGCAATCGAGACCAGGCCGTTGATGGTCCAGTGCAGCGTGTCGCCGGTGGCGGCCAGGCTGTCACCGTCGCGAGGCACATCGGTAATCACGCCGGTGCCTGGACTGCGCGGGGGGAGCAAGCCAAGACCGGCCTGCAACCCAGCGGCGCCCGGGGCACTGATGATCGCCGGAATGCTGGACAGCGGCATGTTGTGACGAATGTTCAAATCACTGCCGACGCTGACGCCGCCGATTTCCTTGGACAGACTCAGACCGTAGATGTCGATGTCATCGCCATAGGCAAACTCGTACGAGGTGGTGCTGATGGAGTTACGCAGCCCTGTTAAACCGCCCACACTGGTCAGGCCTCGAGTGTCCAGGACGGCTTGCGGAAGAATGTCCGAGGTCTTGCGGTAGTAGGCGCCCAACGTGCCGTCCAGCCACTCGGGCGACCATTTGAGCATCAGCCCCCAGTCACCCTGATTATCCGGGGTGTAGTCATGGCCACGGCGGACGGTGGTCAGAGTGCCGTTCGGACCCGCCAGCCCTGCCCCGCCGGTATGCCCCAGCAGGAACGACTGCGCGCCGAAGCCCACCACGTCGGACCCACTGTAGTAGGTACCGGCCTCAGGCAGGCGCGCGCCGTCCCAATCAAGGAAATATTGAGCGCCAAAGGTCAGTTCGGGGTTCAGGTTAAACGTGGTTGAAATCTGGTTGCGCGGAACGAACAGTTCCTTGGCTTCGGTGCCCGGCGACGCCGCCAGCTTGGCGAGGTCGAGACCGGACTGACCATAGCTGATCGAGTGCACCGGGTTGAGGATCGTCTCGCCCCAGAACACGTTGTGTTGGCCCGCCTTGATACTGAGCTGGGACTCCTCCCCCACCTGGGTGTTGTAGAACACGAAGGCATCGAGGACTTCACCGGACGGGCCGCTGTAGTAACGCTGGGCATAGTTGCTCAGGTGCGGGCTGCCGAAAATCGCGGGGGCTGGCGGACGCCCGCCAAAACCGGAAATCGACGAATACTCATCGTTGCCGTTGACGAACGGGTTGGAGTTGGAGCCGGTATTCTCATAAGCCTTGTCGTACCAACTCGCGGTGCTGACACGAAAGCCCATGTTGTTCTGGTAGACCACATCCAATTCAGACAGCAGGTCGACACGGTTGGTGATGTTGGTGCCGGCCTTGCGGAAATTGTAATCACCGTCGTTACTGTTGGGCGTCCCCAGGAGGCGCTTGTCGGCACTTTCCGTACGCACGCCATAGTTGTACTTGACGGTGTTGTCGAAACGCACGGACCAGTCTTCGCTGCCAGTGTCAAACTCGAAAGCATGGGCAGCCGGCAGACTCGTGGCCAGGATAGCCGTGGCCAGCAGTTGACGTCGCGCAGTCAGGAGGTTGCGACTTTTCATCGGGTGATACACCTTTATTGTTTTTGTTGTGGCTTGACGTCAGGCATGGCGGATTGGCGTGCTCGAGCCTTGAGACTGACGACAGGTAATAGGGGGTTCAGGCTACGGATGGGTAAGCGCTAGTCCCGGAACTCACTTTATGAGCATCGCTGTGATCGGGATTGACTTACCGGGGCATCGATTTGACATTTCGGGACGTCCGACAGGCCGTCCCGGAAAACGTCAGAGGGGGTCACGCAGGCAAATCGCTGCCAGCCTGTTTGCTGCGGCTTCGCCACTCTCGGGGCGAACAACCGAACTCGGCGCTAAACCAGCGAGTGAATGAAGTCGGCACCGTATAACCGAGCATCATGCCCACGCGCTGCAGGGAATAGTTCCGGTTTTCCATGTAACGCAACGCCAGTTCGCGACGCACAGCGTTGAGCAATGCGGAAAATGTCAGGCCCACTTCGTCGAGTTCACGTTGCAGGGTTCGCACGCTGACGGCTTGTGCGTAAGCGACCTGATGGATCGTGGCGCGCCCGACCGGCAACAACAAATAGATCGCCTTGCGCACGTCGAAAATCACCGAGTGTTCGTTGCCGCCAGCCATCGAATCCATGAATTGGCGCGCATAGCCAACCATTGCCGGGTCGGCCTGTGGATTGGGTAGATCAATGTCCTCTTTACTGCAGACGATGCCATCGAACTCGGCATCGAACACCACCCGGCAACGAAAGAACCGCGCATGTTCCTTTTGGCTGGCCGGCGCTTCATGGCTGAAATGGACACTCGACGGATTCCAGAGACTGCCCATGACGGATTTGCACGTACGGTGCAGGATCCCGATCGCCAATTCGGTGGCTTGACGCTTGGGCACGCCCGCCTCCGCCATGACCTCCTCGCGGATCAGTACCAACTTACCCACGGTCTCCAGGTTCATGGCAAGCGTCCGGTTGAGCAGGTGCCGATACTCGATACTGGTGTGCAACATATCGCGCAGCGTGCGCTGATGACTGAGCAGCAAACTGACGACACCGATATCCGACATGCGCCGGGCCTCTGCCATGCGCAGGCCAAAGGTCGGGCACGATGAATGATCCGCAGAACTCTCCAGCAACTTCAGCGCCGCCTCCAACGGCAGCAAGAATTCCGGGTCGTTGAGCATGCTTGGCGACAGGCCCGCGTTACGCAGCATTTTGCTTGGATTAAGGCCAAGACTCTGCGCCACCTCTATGTAGTGTTTGAGCGTTGCAGCTCTTACGAACGCGCCCATCCCCTCTCCGCTCCTTGATGTCGATCGCAAAATCGGCGTGGCCTGCATCGCAGTATATGGCACCGATTGAAACCTCCGCCGTCGCTGGCACGAAATGAAAGGTTTTTGGCATGACATGAGAGGTTTTCAACGGTCAGTTACCCCAAAGTAAAAGCCATGCACCCAGCAACATCGGCGCTTTTGAAAGCACAAAAACAACAACACATTGGAGTCATGCATGAACTTTCTTGACGGATCGCTGCACCCCGAAAACCAACAGAAGCTTGTCATTACCGTTGCGCCCTACGCACCTGAGTGGATGCCTTCGGACTTCCCCGAAGAGATCCCGGTGACCATGTCGGAGCAGGTGCAGATGGCGGTTGACTGCTACAACGCCGGTGCCACTGTGCTTCACCTGCATGTCCGTGAGCTGGATGGTAAAGGCTCCAAGAGACTGTCCAAGTTCAATGAACTGATCGCCGGCGTACGCGAAGCGGTACCGGACATGATCATTCAGGTCGGCGGCTCGATTTCCTTCGCCCCGGAGGGTGATAGCGACGTCGCCAAATGGCTCTCCGATGACACGCGTCACATGCTTGCCGAACTCTCGCCCAAGCCCGACCAGGTGACGATTGCCATCAACAGCAACCAGATGAACATCGTCGAGCAAATGTGCGAAGCCGATCTTGCCGGCACCAGTATTGCGACGCCCGAGATTTATCGCGCCTACCGCGAGATGACCATTCCGGCCGGCCCTGAGTGGGTCGAGGAACACATCAAGCGTCTCTCAGCCAGTGGTATCCAGACGCAATTTCAACTCGGCAACATCCCCTCGTTCGAAACGGTCGAGCGCATGATGCGGCGCGGCGTCTGCAACGTGCCGTTGATCCTGACCTGGGTGGCGATCGGTGGTGGTTCCGATGCTCCCAACCTCTACAACCTGGCGAACTTCGTACGTGCCTGCCCCGACGGCTCCGTGCTGACCCTGGAAACCGCCATGCTCAATGTCCTGCCGCTGAACGTCATGGCGATTGCCATGGGGATGCATGTGCGTTGTGGCACCGAGGACAACCTCTGGACGCAAGGCCGTGATCGCAAGATGAGCAATGTCGAGCAGATCGAGCAACTGGTGCGTATTTCCAGGGAAATGGGGCGCGAAGTGGCCAACGGCAAAGAAGCCCGCGAAATCTACAAGATTGGCACGTTCTACAAGGACGCCGATGAGACCCTGGCCGAGAACGGCTTTGCGCCGAACCGCAAGCCTGGTCAAAAAGGCTTTACGCAACACGGCTAAATCAACTCGCGGGGTGCGCTTTCCATAAGCGCGCTCCGCAAGTATCGCTGCACCCCAATTTACAAGAGCTGCGCAATGAACGTGGCCGTAACGAGAGGAAAGTCTCCATGACTTTGCACGTTCCAATAGAACTACGTGGTGAAACCTGGCGGCGTGTCGCCCGGCCCTACGCCTGGGTGGTCTTCGCCCTGACCTTCGGACTGCTGCTGTCAGACTTCATGTCCCGGCAGGTACTGACCGTCGTGTTCCCGCAGCTCAAGGCCGAATGGGGCCTTTCAGATTCCGAATTGGGCGCGCTCTCCGGCGTTGTCGCTGTCGCCGTCGGCGTGCTGGCGTTTCCGCTGTCGGTCGTGGCCGATCGTTGGGGGCGCATCCGCAGCCTCATCCTCATGGCCGCTCTCTGGAGCCTCGCCACGCTGATGTGTGGTTTCGCTTCCAACTATCCGGAAATGTTCGTCGCGCGCTTCTTCATTGGCGTCGGCGAAGCGGCCTATGGCAGCGTCGGCCTGGCCGTGGTGCTGAGCATCTTCCCCCCACATCAACGCTCGACGATCACCGGTGCGTTCCTGGCCGGAAGCATGGTCGGCTCTGTGCTCGGCATCGGCCTGGGCGGCGTGCTCGCGACGCATTTCGGCTGGCGTGCGTCCTTCGTTGGCATGGCCATTTATGGCATTGCATTGACGGCGGTCTACGCGCTGGTCGTCAGGCCTTCTCGTCTCGAATCGCCTCGGCAGAAAACGGGCGCGGGTCTGTCCAGGACCTATCCTCCACTCAAGACCCTGTTCTCGACGTCTTCGGTGTTGAGCGTCTACATCGGCAGTGGCCTGCAACTGTTCACCATCGGCGCCTTGCTGACCTGGTTGCCCAGCTACCTGAATCGCTTCTACGACATGCCGCTCACCAACGCCGGCGCCATCGCCGCCATTTTTATGCTCTGCACGGCGGTCGGCATGCCTTTGTGCGGTGCCATCGCCGACCGGCTGTGCACCGGTTCGCCGACGCGCAAAATCCGCTTGACCATGGGTTATTGCCTGCTCTGCAGTGCGCTGTTGACCGTGGCTTTCCAGCTGCCGGTGGGCATGGCGCAACTGGTCATGATCGGCCTCGCCATGTTCGTCGGCGGTGGCATCGTCGGCCCGTCCGGCACCATGGTCGCCGACCTGACTCCACCTGCCCTTCACAGCACTGCAATGGCCACGCTGGCGATTGCCAACAATCTGCTGGGCATGGCCCCCGGCCCCTTTGTCACCGGCTTGCTTGCTGATCGCATTGGCCTCGCCTCGGCACTGCAACTGCTGCCCCTGGCAGGCGTTGCCGCTGCGTTCGTGCTGATGTTGGGGGTGCGTAACTATCACACTGATCTTGAGCGCGTCTGTGCTCAGCCATGTTCTTGAGACGGGCGCCATGAAAGACACCATCGAGGTGCCTGTCTCAGTCGATCTGAGCATCGGCAAGCGCGCCCGTATGCAGGCCAACGGCTCAATCACCGCCCCACAATAACTTCAAAAGCAGGTTGATCATGACCCCATCATTCTCTACCGCCCGTCATTGGCAACAAAGTTACGACGCCCGCGTACCGGCTGACATCAACCCGGATGCCTTCTCTTCGGTCGTCGCCATGGCCCAAGAAGCCATGCAGCGCTACGCCAGTCACACCGCATTCCGCTGTTTCAAGCACTCTCTCAGTTACGCCGATGTCGACCGGCAGTCCTGCGCATTTGCCGCCTACCTGCAGCATCACGGCGTGCAACGAGGGGATCGGGTTGCGGTCATGCTGCCCAACATTCCAGCATTTCCCGTGGCCATGTTCGGCATCCTCCGGACCGGCGCAGCCCAGGTGAATGTCAATCCGACCTACACCCCGCAGGAGCTCTTGCACCAACTCAACGATTCCGGGGCCCAGACCATTGTCATCATTGCCAGTGCGCTCCCGTCCCTGGAAACGATACTGATCGGCACAGCCATCAGAAAAGTCATTGTGGTAAATCTCTGCGACACCCTGTCCGGGCCAGTGGCGGCCGGCGAGATAGATATCCAGTCCTCGATGCCGTTGATACGTTTCGTCGATGCACTACGCGAAGGCAGCACCTTGCAGATGGCACCGGTCGACCTGACGGGTGATGACTTGCTCTTTCTGCAGTACACCGGCGGGACCACCGGGCCGTCAAAAGGCGCCGCCCTGTCTCACCGCAACTTGATCGCCAATATCATGCAGGCGCGCGCTTTTCTCCCTGACATGTTCGACACTGACGGTGACAACGTGGTGGTCACCGCACTCCCGTTGTTCCACGTGTTTGCCTTGACGATCAATCTGCTGATCTGCTTTTCGGCCGGGGCCGAGAATTGGCTGATCCCCGATGCGCGCAACAGCGACGATCTGGTCGACACCCTGATCGCCGCCCGCCCGACGTTGCTGACAGGGGTCAACACCCTGTACGGCGCACTGGTCCGCCATCCGCGTATTGGCGATGTGGATTTTTCGCGCCTGCGACTGGCCATCGGCGGTGGCGCCGCCGTGCTGCCAGCCACCTCGGCGCAGTGGAAGTACATCACCGGCCAGGAGATCCTCGAAGGCTATGGCCTCTCCGAGACCTCGGCCATCCTGTGCCTGAACGTCATGGGGCGCAGTCAGTTCTCTGCGGCCGTGGGTTTGCCGTTGCCTTCAACTGACATCGTGCTGCTCAAGGAAGATGATCAACCCGCCGCGCTCGGCGAGATCGGGGAAATTTGCGCCAAGGGACCGCAGATCATGGCCGGTTACTGGCAAAAACCGATAGCCAACGCCAACGCGTTTACGAGAGATGGATACTTTCGCACCGGCGACATTGGCCACTTTGCCGCCGATGGCCTGCTCAAGATCGTCGATCGCAAGAAAGACATGATTATTGTCTCCGGCTTCAACGTGTACCCCAACGAGGTGGAAGTGGTTGTCGCCAACTGCACAGGAGTCAGCGAATGCGCCGTGATCGGTCTGCCGGACGAGCGCAGCGGTGAATCCGTCTGCCTGTACGTCGTCAAGGCGGCCAATGCCGTACTCGATGAAGCGAAACTGATCGAGCACTGCCGCGCGCATCTTGTGGCCTACAAGATACCGCGCCAGGTGCAATTCCTCGCGGCGTTGCCCAAGTCCACGGTGGGCAAGATATTGCGTAAAGACTTGCGGGCACTGGCGATCTCGGGCGCGTCGACTGAAACGTCCCAGGTCAGTTAAAAGACGTGGCACCAGGTGAGTAGTGCTGGCATCAAATGAAAGGTGGCTGGCATCAAATGAGAAGTTCTCAGACAGCCATCGGCCTAGAGTGAATCATCTGATCGGGACTGTTTAGCGGAGATGGGCGAAGGCCGTTATGGCCTTCGCACCAGACGGATGAAATCAGTAGGTACCTTGAACCGGCCCCTCGACAGCCAGTTTCTGCGCTTCCTCGATGAGTATCGGGGCGCCCAGCGCCATGCTGTGGATGCCCAGGATCGAAGTCAGCTGCAGCACCGCCAGGATTTCCTCGACGGTGGCCCCTACTTCGAGTGCCTTGCGGATGTGCCGACGCACGCCCGGGGCGTACAGATGGGTGCAGGAAGCATCGACGGCGATGGCGATCAGTTCGAAGGTCTTGGGCTCCAGAATCCCCTTGCGTATCGGGTGTGTGGCCATGCCGAGAAACTTTTCCATCCACTGCGCGTCCAGCTCGGCCAGCGAATCCCAGGCAGGATTCCAGTGGCCAGCATCACGCATGCCATCGCAGGTAGGGGTGCCGGGGCTGGTCTGGTCTTCATTCATTTGCAGTTCCTCAAGGTCGAGTGGTTGCTTTCAACTCTAAGCGTGCCGATGCCCTCTGTATTGACTCTACGGGGCGCGAAGATGACATCTCGGGACACGTCTAACGAATGGGTAAATTCTCAATGAAAGGTCTTGTTCGAAGTGCCAGCCTTACCAATTACGCAGAAATTGCCCGCTCGTTAAACATCGATCCCATGCAGCAATTGCGTCTGGTCGGTCTTGATCCGCGCTGTTTGCTGCAGCCGGATCTGAAAATCTCCATCGAAGCCGTGGCACGGTTGCTGGACAGTTCGGCGCGGGCAGCTGGCGCGGAGGATTTCGGCCTGCGCATGGCAGAAAGCCGCAAAGTCTCCAACCTCGGGCCCCTGGCACTGTTATGGCGCGAACCTACCCTGCGTGCAGCCTTGAAGGCGCTCCAGGAGTTTCTTTATCTGCACAATCAGGGTTTGGTCCTGGATATCGAGGAAAACGGCGACGTGGCGGTGTTACGGCTTGAGCTGGTCACGGTCAGCCACTTGTTTGTACGCCAGTCGGTGGAGCTGGCGGTCGCGGTGACTCACCGAATGCTCAAGGCCTTGCTCGGCAATCACTGGCATCCTTCAGTGGTCTGTTTCCGTCACTGCGATCTGCGGGACGGTAGTCGGCATCAGCGTGTGTTTGGTACGGCGGTACAGTTCAATTGCTTGATGGATGGCATTGTCTGCCGCACCAGCGATCTCGACCGGGCCTTGCCCAGCGCCGATCCAGAAATGGCCCGCTACGTTCATCAGTATCTGAAAAGTATTCACGAAGACTCCAGGACCGCCTTGCTGGAGCAAGTGCATCAGATGATCTGGATGCTGCTGCCTACCGGGCGCTGTTCGGTGGAACAGGTGGCGGCCCACTTGGGACGTGACAGACGGACGCTGCATCGGCAACTGACGCGCGAGGGAGAGACGTTTTCTTCGTTGTTGGATCAGGTCCGCAGGGAATTGGCGACACGTTATCTGGCGAACCCCCATCATCCCTTGAGCGAGATCGCCGGCGTCCTGGGTTTTTCCGAACTCAGCGCTTTTTCTCGTTGGTTCAGTCGGCTCTTCGATTGCAGTCCGTCGTCCTGGAGAACGATGCCGACATTGGCGATCAAATAGCCGCTGGTCAACATATTATTGATCTGTAGACTCACTCCATATAGTTTTGATTCTATGGATCAATTGAGGCTTGGCACATGGCAGTCCCCCTCCAGGAACAAGCATTCACCAAGAACCAGTGCGTCACGGGCTTGCGTGCAGCGGTCGGCATACTCGAAAAATGGTCTGCATCCAGCGATCAGGCCTGTCGCATCCTGCGCATTTCCCGTAGTACCTACACCCGCGCCCGGCAGCGTGATCCCTCTTGGGCCGTGGCGCTGGACGCTGACCAGATGCAGCGCATCAGTTTTGTACTCAACATCCACGCAACGCTGCGTCTGGTCTTTGATAATCCGGAAAACGTCTACGGTTTCCCGTCGATGGTCAATGACAACGAGTTTTTCAATGGGCGTTCACCGCTTGAGATCATGTCCCAGGGCGATATGATTTCTCTGTATGAAACCTTTCGGCGCATTGATGTGCTGCGGGGCGCGCAATGGTGAGGGTGAGCGAACTGGCAGAGTTTGCCGGTGAGCAATTACAGGCCTGCCGACTGGTCAATTCAAAATTTCCACCGATTGCACTGTTTGATGACGTGGCAGACGCGGACCAGTTTGAGGTGCTGTATCAGATACAGGCGCTGACCAATCCCCGACTGCACAATGAAGTGGGTCGTCTTGAGTTGATTGCGCGAGATCAGATCCCGTTCGGAATTCCTGGCTGCTCTTACGCGATCGCGCCTTTTACCCACGTTAACCCGGCGGGCTCGCGGTTCAGCGATGGCAGCTTTGGTGTGTTGTACCTGGCGGACTCCATGGAAACGGCATTGGCGGAAGTGCGGTATCACCAGAGTCTGTATTGGTCGAATGTCCGTAGCCTGAACTATGAGCGCTTTGTTTTCCGTGGGCTCTCTTGTTCTTTTGCGGATGCTGCGATGAAAGATGCTACGTCCATTGCGCTGACTGATCCTGTCTATGCTCCCGACGATTACACGCATTCCCGCCAATTGGGCAGATCGATCAAAGACGTGGGATGTCCCGGTATTCGTTACCACTCGGTGCGTATGCAAGGCAGTTTCTGCTGGGCGCTGCTGACGCCGCGACCGGTTGCATCGATTGTTCAGACGGCTCATTACGAGATGATCTGGAATGGTCAGATCACCAGTGTCAGCAAGATCAGTGAAGCCTGAATGCAATCTGAAACGGGGGCCATATGCATCCATTGCCGACATCGATAGTCACCATCAACTCAATGAAGTTCTCATAAAAAATCCCCGGCGTAACATCCGCTCCATACCAACCAATCAACACCCCGGAGCACACCATCATGAAACGCCAAACCCTCCTCAGCATCGCTTTCTCGGTTTTCGCAGTTAACGCTTTTGCCGCTACTTCTGCTCAACCTGTGGTCGCTGAAGGCGGCTCGGATCGTCTGATTGAAAGCCGTGTGGCTGAAGGGGGGTCGGATCGTCTGATCGAGAATCGCGTGGCCGCTGATGGTTCTGACCGTCTGATCGAGAATCGTGTCGCCGCTGATGGTTCCGATCGGCTGATCGAAAACCGTGTAGCCGCTGATGGTTCCGACCGGCTGATCGAAAACCGTGTAGCCGCTGATGGCTCCGACCGGCTGATGCAAAACCGCGTTGCCGAGGGTGGCTCTGATCGCCTGATCGAAAACCGCGCTGCATGAATGAGTAGCTTCAAAGCAGCCCTCAACAAAGAGCCCGGCCTGATCAGCCGGGCTTTTTCGTGAGTTTTTGTTAGTGCACTCGCCGCACTGGTTGAGCGCATCGATCACTGCACGATGCTGACAACCCGGTTGGCCTCAATGGCATGGGATGGCTTCCATCCAGGTCCTGCGATATACAGTCAGTGGGCGAACGATGCGGCGGCGGTCATTGACCAACGCTTTCGCTATACCACGCCACTCGACGTTGCAAAACCCACAATAAAAATACAGGAGTAGCAAATGTCTGAACTGAACCTGCATCCCAACGCCGCAGCCTCCTTGAAGCAATGGCACGAGATGATCCGCACGGCTGATTTGAGTGCCCTGCCCGACTTGCTGGACCCGCAAGCGGTGTTCCGCTCGCCGATGGCTCACACGCCTTATCCGGGAGCGCCTGTGGTTTCGATGATTCTCAACACCGTTGTAAAAGTGTTTGAGGACTTTGCCTACCACCGCGAACTGACGACGGCAGACGGGCTGAACGTCGTCCTGGAATTCAGCGCCAGCGTGGGCGGGAAACAGTTAAAAGGCATCGACATGATTCGCTTCAATGAACAAGGAAAAATCGTTGAGTTTGAAGTGATGGTCCGTCCCTTGAGCGGTCTGCAAGCCTTGGGTGAGCAAATGGGACAACGCCTTGGCGCTTATCTGGCAGCCAGTAAAGGCTGATTTAGTACGTTGCATTTCCGGGCTTCCCGCCGTTTAGGCGCCCGGAACTCAAGTGCTGCGCGGTGACATCACCGCGCGCAATGATCCATTGCCAACATCGATAGTCACCATCAACTCAATGAAGTTCTCTTAAAAAATCCCCGGCGTAACATCAGCTCCATACCAACCAATAAACACCCCGGAGCACACCATCATGAAACGCCAAACCCTTCTCAGCATCGCTTTCTCGGTTTTCGCAGTTAACGCTTTTGCCGCTACCTCTGCTCAACCTGTGGTCGCTGAAGGCGGCTCGGATCGTCTGATTGAAAGCCGTGTGGCTGAAGGGGGTTCGGATCGTCTGATCGAGAACCGTGTGGCTGCTGATGGTTCAGATCGTTTGATCGAGAATCGTGTGGCCGCTGATGGTTC
>Ga0163161_10001470_pt1 | contig 17439 bp, 12 predicted proteins | sample S45metaG_FD_129847 | JGI IMG/M metagenome (GOLD analysis project Ga0163161, IMG submission 129847) | Switchgrass rhizosphere microbial communities from Kellogg Biological Station, Michigan, USA - S4-5 metaG | ecosystem: Host-associated > Plants > Roots > Rhizosphere > Soil | place: USA... | reverse complement strand
TGGATGTTCCTTCTCAAGGCGCTTACGCCGCCGGGGCACGAAGTGCTCCTGGTGGATGGGAACGCCAAACCGCTCGACGACAAAGGACTGATCAAGCTTATTAAGGACGAGGGCATCGGCTTGGTCGGCATTGGGTCGATGACTCGCATGATCCAAAGGGCCTATCACGTGGCCGATGTTGTGCGTTCCACTGGTGTTCCGGTCGTTATGGGCGGGCCGCATGTGACCGAATGTGCCGACGAGGCCCTGGGCCGGGAGGATGAGCCGCGGCATGCCGATGCAGTCGTGTTGGGCGAGGCGGATGAAACATGGCCGCTCGTTGTTGAAGACGCGGCACGCGGCGAACTAAAAGAGATCTACCATCCCGAGCTCGATCCGAAGGGCAACGACAAAAAACCCAATCTCCAGCCTTATCCTGTAATTCCCTGGGACACGATCGACCTCGAGCAATTCAATTTTGTTCCGAAGATATTTCGTGGCATTACCCGCAAATACGGCTCGGGCGTGAGCTACTTCAACACCATCCCGATGGAATCGGGCCGCGGCTGCCCGTACGGCTGTGAATTTTGCACGGTGACCGGCTTTTTTGGTGACTCGATCCGGTTCCGCACGAACGAGAGCGTCGTTGAAGAGATGCTCATGCTAAAGCGGCGTGCTGAGCGCGACCGCGGCAAGATTTCGATATTTTTTATCGACGACAACTTTGCGATAAACAAGAAGCGGACGAAGTCGCTTTTGCGGGACATCATCGCCGCCGATGCCCAACTTCCGTGGATCGCACAGATCAGCGCCAATCTGCTCCGGGACGAGGAGCTTGTCGATCTGATGGAAGCGTCGGGCTGCAAGTGGGTCTTTATCGGCATGGAATCGATCGACCCGCTGAACCTCGCCGACGTCAACAAGAGCTTTAACAAGCCAAGCGAATATGCCGAGGTGTTGGCCCGCTTGGCGCAGCGCAATATCTATACGATCACGTCGTTTATCTTCGGCCTGGACAACGACACGCCGGGCGTCGCACAGCGAACGCTCGATCAGATCCAGAGCTGGCCGCCGGGAATGCCGGTCTTTGGCCCGCTTGTCCCGCTGCCGGGCACGCCGACCTACAAAAAGCTGCTCGCGGAGGGCCGGCTAACCAGACCGAAGCACTGGCTCCATTTCCAGCACAACGCGATGGCCCACAGGCCGCTCAAGATCGACATCCCGCAAGCCCAGATCGAGCTTAACCACGCATGGAATACATCATATAGCCCCAAGAGGAACGAGGAAGCCCTCGATTGGTTCAAGGGCGAGTCGGTCAACGACCAGCTGATGCACATGATAATGCGTATGTTCTTTCGCGGCATCTATTTCCCGCAGCGCAACGCCCGCGTCTGGACACGCCTCGTCGCCCAGAATCGCAAGCCCATAATCAAGCTCATCAAACAGGCCTACGGCAAGTATCGCAAGGACACCTCGGAGAAATATCGAGAAGCCGCCGAGGGTGTTCCGCAGACCTGAAAAAGGTCAGGGCTTTAGGTCTAAATGGATCATTTCTACGATTTGTAGGAATGATCTTTTTCGTCCGTCTGGCTCATTCCTGTTCTTGTGTTGCGTCCAATACATTACAATTAATAACTGAACATAAGGCGTCCGGCTGCGTCTAAACAGTTACCTTCCGGGGACCGATATGAGAAACATCAAACTCTCTGCCGTACTGCTATTTGTTTGTTTTGCTTGGGTCGCATTCTTTGCCGGGAATGACCTTGTGCAGACCGTAAGCTCGTTTTCCGGCGGGCCTCCGGGCGGATACACTGGTGCGCCCGGCGAACAGACGTGCACGGCCTGCCACGCGCAGAATTCGGGTCCGGGGCTATTCGCAATTAGCGCGCCTGGTACCTATGTGCCGGGGCAGACATATCAACTCCAGGTCAACCATGCGACAACGGACCCAAGTCGCTTGCGATGGGGTTTTGAATTGACAGCCCTCGACGGCACGAATTCCGCGGCGGGTACCTTTGCCAATACTTCCAATTTCACCCAGTGGATCGGCGAGAATGGGCGTTTCTATATCGAACATACGTTCGAGGGCACATTCGGGGGGCAGACGGGCGGCGCGCAGTGGACATTCAATTGGATAGCCCCTAGCGAAGATGTCGGCACCGTCGTCTTTTATGCTGCCGGAAATCAGGCGAACAATAACGGAAGCTCAAGCGGCGACCAGATCTATACGGCAACAGCATCCGCGAATCCTGGCGGAGGTCCAACACCAACCCCGACACCAACTCCGACAACAACGCCGTCACCGTTTCCGGAACTTGACTTAACGATCAGTCAAAGCGATTCTCCCGACCCGGTCCTTACCGGTCATCCGCTAACTTACACTTTGATCGTGAGTAACATTCCGAGCGTTTTGGGCGGCAGCGCGTGTCCGATCGTAAGGTTCAATTACCCGAGCGGTGTGCCGTTTATGTTTAGGAGCGCGAGTGGAACTAATGGCTTCGTCGGGACGCCGGACGCGAATGGTGTCACGTTTTCCGAAGGATGTCTATCCTCGATAAACGGCACAGTAACAGCGACCTTGACGATTGTGCTGACCCCACAGGCCGCGGGCACGCTGACCAGCCTGGGCAGTAGTGTGGTCGTCGATCCGGGAAACCTGGTACCTGAGAGTAACGAAAACAATAACACGGCTCAAACCGTCGCAACGACGGTTATTAACGCACCGACATTGTTCGACTTTGACGGTGATCATAAGACCGATATTTCGATCTTCCGGCCGTCGGTTGGTGAGTGGTATTACCAGCGGAGCTCGAACGGTGGGGTGTATGGAGCGCAGTTTGGCTCTTCGACGGACAAGCCGGTTCCGGGCGATTTTACGGGTGACGGCAGGGCGGATATCGCGTTTTGGCGGCCGTCGACGGGCGAGTGGTTTGTGTTGCGGAGCGAGGATTCGACTTACTTTGCATTTCCGTTCGGCTCGACGAACGATATTCCGAGACCGGCGGATTATGACGGCGACGGCAAGGCCGATGCCGCGGTTTTCAGACCGTCGATCTCGACGTGGTTCGTTCTGCGTTCGAGCGACGGCGGTGTGACGGCGACGCCGTTCGGCATCAGCTCGGACTTGCCCGTTCCGGCCGATTACGACGGCGACGGCAAGGCGGACGTGGCGATCTACCGGACGGCGGAAGGCCAGTGGTGGTATCTGAGAAGCTCGAACGGAAGCGTGTTTGCCGCAACCTTTGGATCATCGACCGACAAGCCCGTACCCGGCGACTACACCGGCGACGGCAAAGCTGATGTCGCATTCTACCGGCCGTCGCAAGGAAATTGGTTTGTCCTGCGAAGCGAGGACTCGAGCTACTATGCGTTCCCGTTCGGCAACTCGACGGACAAGCCGGTCCCGGCCGACTATGACGGCGACGGTTTATTCGACGCGGCTGTCTTCCGCCCGTCGGACACCAATTGGTACATCCTCAAGTCGACCGGCGGCGTGCAGATCCAACCATTCGGTCTTGCCAACGACGTTCCGTTGCCGGGTGCGTTCGTTCCTTAGTGTCAGAATATGATTGACACCGCGCCGCGCCGCATTCGAAAATTGTCCAACTGTAGTGAAAGCGAACGGCACTCCAATTACGATCGACAACATCAAACGCGCCCATAAATCGCGCCGCAGCGAGATACGTGGGCGACTCAATGAGTTCGCCGTGATCGGCCGGCGCGGCACCGACGCCGATCTCTGGGCCGAGATGGTCTTTTGCTTTTTTACGGGCGGATGTTCTGCCCGAATGGGGCTCAACGCGCTGGACGCCGTAAGGCCAATGCTTTTGACCGGTGATCAGACTGAGCTTTCGATGGCATTGAGTGGCAAGCATCGTTATCCGAACGCGCGTGCGCGTTACATAGTTGCTTCGCGTGATTTTCTCAAAGAACATTGTGGCCTGAAGCTGCGTAACAAATTGCAAAGCTTTGATTGCCGTTTAGAAAGGCGAGACTGGCTGGTTCGCGAAAAGGGCATAAAGGGCCTCGGTTACAAGGAGGCAAGCCACTATCTGAGGAACATCGGTTTCAAGGGATACGCGATCCTCGACAAGCACGTCCTCAACTGCCTTGCCGAGCTAAAAATAATAGACGACCCAAAGCCACCAAACACGCGATCGAAGTATCTAATGATCGAGGATAAACTCAAAAACCTGACGGCGATGACCGGGATCGACTTTGACGAGTTGGACCTGGTCCTTTGGTCGATGAAAACCGGCGTGATACTCAAGTAGACACGCCGCCAGGCCCCGGCAAAGGTTGCGTTATGAAATATCGCGGGCTGCAAATAACACTCGATCCGTTCCGACGCACGACGCGCCTACTTACCGGTCTTTTCCTCCTTATTGTCTTTGCCGGAGCGGGCCTTCACGCACAGACGAGCAAACCCGAAGACATCCGCCGGCTGATCAAACAGGCCACAAAACTGACGCGGACCGGCGCCTATAGGGATGCCGAGAAGGTGCTGCGGCGGGCCATCGAGATAGATCCAAATCGCTCTGACGCGAAATTAGAACTCGCCTTTGTGCTGGCGAAGCAGCGCCGGCTGGTCGAGGCCTATGAGCTCTCGTTTGAAGTGGTCAAGGCCGAGCCGCGCAATGCACACGCCTTTTCCGTTCTCGGATATATTCTTGTTACCGCCGGGCGTTTTACCGAAGCGCGGCAGGTGCTGGGCGGCGCCTTAAAGCTGAGCAACCGCGAGCACCTCGCATTTGCGTCGTTCGGCCTTTTGGATTTTTACGAGAACAAGATCGACTTGAGCATCGCTAATCTCCGGTCGGCGGTCTATGAGTCCCCGCACGAACCCGACTACTGGTTCGCCCTGGCTCAGGTCTCGGCGCGGGGAGAGCATTATGCGGAAGCGGCCGAAGCATATCAAAATTTTCTCCATTACTCGGACAGCGCCGATCGCGATCGCCGCGAGCGTATAAAAGGGTTGATCAGTTTCCTTCGGTACCTCGGCGAGGTGCATGAGCTCTACGTTCCTGACGGCAAGAGCCAGACCAGCGTCGGCTTTGAGCTCGAAGGCGATCGTCCGATCATCACGCTGTACGTCAACGACAAGCCTGACCCGCTGCGGTTCGTGCTCGATACGGGTTCCGGCATTTCCGTGATGTCCGAAGAGACGGCGAAGCGTCTCAAGATAAGCCCGGTCGCGAAAGGCGGATATGCCCGCGGCCTCGGCGGCGACGGCAAGTTCGCGATCGTTTACGGTATGCTGCGCCAGGTCGAGATCGGCGACGTCAATGTGAGAAATGTGCCCATCTATCTTCGCAAGTTCCACGACCATGCGCAGATGGTCGACGGCTATATCGGCCTGTCCCTGATATCAAAATTCCTCGCCACGATCGATTATGGCAAGCGGCGGTTCTCGCTCACGAGAAAGGATGCGGATGCGCGAGCTTTCTTAGCGGCCAACACGATGTCGCTGCCGCTGCGGCTGACGTCGAGCGGCTTTCTGAGCGGCGAGGTCGAACTGGAGGGCATCGACTCGACGCTCAACTTTATCGTCGACACGGGCGCCAGCGTGTCGGTCATCTCGGACCGCGTCGCCAAGATCGAGCGTATCAGCCACTATGTCAACGCCGAAAAGCTGCGTGTCATCGGGTCGGCAGGCATAACGGACGATATGCCGACATTCATGCTGCCGCGTGTCACGTTTGGCAAGCATACCCGCCGCGATATCATGGCCGTCGCTCTAGATCTCGACATGATCAACGATGCGTCCGGCTTTGAACAGGCCGGCATCCTCGGCGGCAACTTCCTCAAGAATTATCGCCTGACGTTCGACTTCAAGAACTCAAAGGTCGTGTTTGAGCCGATCTCGGCAATTGAGTAATGCACAATGCACAATGCAACGTGCTTTAATGGTGCATTGAGCATTTTGCATTGTGCATTGTAATGAAGCTCAGCCTCTACATCGAAACGTCAGTCATCGGCGCCTATCTCGACAACGGCGACGCGTTTCGCCGCGACGTGACGATCCGCTGGTGGGAGCATGAATTGAGAGAATACCGCGTTTACAGCTCCGTGCTCGTCCAACGTGAGCTCGAACGCATCGGCGAGCCGCATCGTTCAGGCTACCTGAATCTCATAAAGCCTCTAGAGCAACTCGACATCGCCGAGGAGGTCGCGATCCTCGCCGAGGGCTATATCGAGCGCGGCATCTTTCACCGCAAATACATCGCCGACGCCCTCCACGTCGCCCTCGCCGCCTTTCACAAGATCGACTACCTCGTCACCTGGAACTTCGGCCACATCGCCAACGTCCGCAAACAGGCGAGACTCAGAATGTTCAACACCGCCGCCGGCTTTTTCTCTCCAGTAATTGTCACGCCCGAATTCCTGGTTCACACCGTCTGACCGCCCCATCTTTCCGCATTCCCTCCGGATTCCGGATTGGCGCCTGTCCCACTGTCCCAGCTTGTCCCACGAGCAGTTTGGGACAAATAAGTTCCTTTTATTTCAGCAGTTACAGCCGCACATGGCCCCGAAAACCGCACTTTTGCAAAAAACCCTTTTTCAAAGAACAAATCCCCAGGCCCAAAGGCCAATGGGCTCCGAATCATACATCTTTCCCCAACCGATTTATATGCCAAAATGCGGAAAATGCGGATTTTCCTCGTGAAGCGGGTTTTGCTTGACTATTTGGCCGAGAAGGCCATAAAATTCCCGCCATAAGAGTAGGTTTCCTTCCATGAAAATATCTGTCTTCCAAAGTGTATCCACTTCCCGTTTCTACGCCTTGATAAGCGCGTGCGCAGTCCTCGTGTTGGTTTCCGTTAGCTATTTGACGCGTCCGAGTGCTGCCGACATTAGGCCACCACGATCACAGCCAGATGTTTTGAAGGAGCGGCCTGAATCGGGATCGCTTTCGAATACGAGCATGCCGCTTTCCTCCGTCTTGAATTCTGACGGAACGATAAAGGACGGCTCAGCTGGCAGTTTTGACCCGAAGGGCTTTCAGATGTTTTATGCGCCAAACGGCGAGCCGCGTTTTCTTCCTAAAGACGGCCCGAACGCTTTTACGCCGGAGGGCAGCTGCAGTGATGGCTGGGACGATCGATTTGGAATACCGGGAACTAACCTCACTGTATATGCGGTCACCTCCGACGGGGCCGGAAATATCTACGTCGGGGGAGCCTTTTCAGCAGTCGACAACATAATTGCAAATCGTATCGCTAAATGGGACGGCACAAGCTGGGCGGCTCTCGGAATCGGAGCGGATAGTTATGTCTATGCCATCGCCGTGTCGGGAACGGATGTTTATGCAGGTGGACTATTCACGACCGCAGGCGGTGTTGCGGCAAGCCGTATCGCCAGATGGGACGGCACAAGCTGGTCGGCGCTCGGAACGGGAATGAGTGGCACCGGCGGGTTAGTAGCGGTCTACACGATCGCCGTATCGGGGACGGACGTCTACGCAGGAGGTGCTTTCACGACCGCAGGCGGTGTTGCGGCAAATCGTATAGCTAAATGGAACGGCACAAGCTGGTCAGCGCTCGGAACCGGGATGGACAGTGATGTCAGGGCCATCGCCGCATTGGGGACGGATGTTTACGCAGGAGGTTCTTTCACGACCGCAGGCGGTGTTTCGGCAAATCGGATTGCTAAATGGGACGGCACAAGCTGGTCGGCGCTCGGAACCGGAATGAGTGGCGCCGGCGGGTTAGTAGCAGTCTACGCGATCGCCCTATCGGGTACGGACGTCTACGCAGGAGGCGCTTTCACGACCGCAGGCGATGTTGCGGCAAATCGAATCGCCAAATGGGACGGCACGAGCTGGTCGGCGCTCGGAACCGGAATGAGTGGCGGCGGCGGGTTAGTAGCGGTATACGCGATCGCCATATCGGGCATGGACGTCTACGCAGGAGGTTCTTTCACGACCGCAGGCGGCGTTTCGGCAAATAAGATCGCTAAATGGGACGGCACGAGCTGGTCGGCGCTCGGAACCGGAATGGGTGGCGGCGGCGGGTTAATAGCGGTCTACGCGATCGCCGTATCGGGGACGGACGTCTACGCAGGAGGTTCTTTCACAACCGCAGGCGGCGTTCCGGCAAATAAGATCGCTAAATGGGACGGCACGAGCTGGTCGGCTCTCGGAACCGGAATAGACAGTGATGTCTATGCCATCGCCGTATCGGGGACGCATGTCTACGCTGGTGGGTATTTCACGAGCGCAAGCGGCGTTTCGGCAAATCGTATCGCTAAATGGGACGGCACAAGCTGGTTGGCACTCGGGAGTGGGATGAATGACCAAGTCAGTGCCATCGCCGTATCGGGAACGGATGTCTATGCAGGTGGGTATTTCACGACCGCAGGCGGCGTTTCGGCAAATTATATCGCTAAATGGGACGGCACAAGCTGGGCGGCTCTAGGAACCGGAGTAAATGCCCGGGTCGCTGCCATCGCCGTATCGGGAACAGATGTTTATGCCGGGGGGGCTTTCACGACCGCAGGCGGCGTTTCGGCAAGTCGTATAGCTAAATGGAACGGCACAAGCTGGTCAGCGCTCGGAACCGGAATGAATAACGGGGTGTTTGCCATCGCCGTGTCGGGGACGGATGTTTACGCAGGAGGGTCGTTCACAACCGCAGGCGGCGATCCGGCATTGTTTATAGCTAAATGGGACGGCACAAGCTGGTCGGCGCTAGGAACCGGAATGGAGGGAAGTGTCGACGCCATCGCCGTATCGGGGACGGACGTCTACGCAGGAGGTTCTTTCACAACCGCGGGCGGCGTTTCGGCAAATCGTATCGCTAAATGGGACGGCACAAGCTGGTTGGCGCTTGGAACCGGGATGAATGGTTTCGCGGTCTATGCCATCGCCGTATCGGGGACGGATGTCTACGCAGGTGGGGATTTCACCACCGCAGGCGGCGTTTCGGCAAGTCGTATAGCTAAATGGAACGGCACAAGCTGGTCGGCGCTCGGAACCGGAATGAACAGTGATGTCTTTGCCATCGCTGTGTCGGGGACGGATGTCTACGCAGGTGGGAATTTTACGATCGCAGGCTGTCATGGCTCAAGCTACTTCGGGCATTACAATGCTTCCAGTCAGCGGACGGCGTTTGACTTCGACGGCGACGGCAAGGCCGATGTCTCGATCTTCCGGCCGTCGGTGGGTGAATGGTACTACCAGCGGAGTTCGAATGGTTCAGTGTATGGAGCGCAGTTTGGTGCTTCGACCGATAGGCCGGTGCCAGGTGACTTTACGGGTGACGGGAAGGCGGACATTGCATTTTGGCGGCCGTCAACAGGTGAATGGTTCGTGCTGCGGAGCGAGGATTCTACGTACTATGCATTCCCGTTCGGTTCGACGAACGACATTCCGAGACCGGCCGATTATGACGGCGACGGCAAGGCCGATGCCGCGGTTTTCAGGCCTTCGATCTCGACCTGGTTCATCCTGCGGTCGAGTGATGGCGGTGTGACATCGGTGCCGTTCGGGATAAGCTCGGACGTGCCCGTGCCGGCCGACTATGACGGCGATGGCAAGGCCGACGTTGCGATCTGGCGTTCGGGACCCGGCGAATGGTGGGTCTATCGCAGCAGCAACCAGACGGTCTTTGCGACCCAATTTGGAAACTCGGCCGACAAACCTGTCCCAGGCGACTATACCGGCGACGACAGGGCGGACGTGGCGTTCTATCGTCCGTCGCAAGGCAGTTGGTATGTGATCAGAAGCGAGGATTCCAGCTACTATGCCTTCCCGTTCGGCAACTCGACGGACAAGCCGGTCCCGGCCGATTACGACGGCGACGGCAAGTTCGACGCCGCGGTGTTCCGTCCATCGGACACAAATTGGTACATCCTCAAGTCAACCGGCGGCGTCCAGATCCAGCCGTTCGGTTTGGCCAACGACGTTCCGTTGCCGGGTGCGTTCGTTCCGTAATTGCAAATTAGAAAGATGGTGAGGAATGGGAGGCGTAGCCTCCCATTGTTTCTTTTGAGTGCATCACGTCGAGGCTGCGGCTCTGGCACAAAATACGTGCCAGTGTTGCGAAAACGCCGCAACCGGCGCCGCACTGCGAAAGGGCAAAGCCCAAGAAGCGGGTCTTACTACGAGCCGGGTTCCGGTACGCGGCCAGTGCTTCCCCGCTTCAACACGCAGGCAGGCTGCCTGCGGTCCGGCGTTACGGGTTTGCCGGCCTTGTTTCGGTGAAGCGGGGCATCGAGATGGACTGATTCAGGTAGATACCGAACTCGGTGCCGGACTTGACCTCGGCCTCGGGGCCTTTGGTTAGGCGTTCGCCGAGGAAGCCGCCCGCGCCGCCGAGTATGGCTCCGATCGCTGCGCCTTTGCCGCCGCCGATCGCTGCACCGAGAATTGCACCGCCCGCCGTTCCGCCGCCGATGAAGACCAGCTTGCGTTTGCCCATTTTCTTGCCTGAGGCGGTACCTTCGTCATCGCTGGTCGTCTTGCCCGATTCCAGGTCGGTGAGCGAGCCGTTGATGGCCCGGCTGCCGCCGTTAGGCAGCCTTACGGAAGTGAAATGCGCATCGATCTTTCCCGGTTTGCCTTTCTTTGCAGCCGGCGTGACCATGTCGACGCGTCCCGTGACCGTGCTGCCGACCGGAATGACCACGACGCCATTCGTCGAATAGACCGGCTCGGTTACGCTCGTCGTGAACGTGTCGCCGATACGCGCCGTTTTTGAGCTGATCGTTCGGTTCATCCGAACACGTATGATAGTGCCGGTGTCGACTCTGTAAACCGGCACAACCCTTTTCTTAGCAGCTGACTTGCGTCGCTGTGCGAGCGAATCGCCCACGCCGGCGATCAGCATGATCGCCAGCAAACCTACGATGGTTTTCGCGTTGAATATCCGTTTCATCATTCTCCTCCTATGATCCCGGTGATGCCCGGCTCGTCGCCACCGATATGGCGCGCAGCTTTGAATTCAGACGGGCGAAATTCGTTGCAAATTATTCCAGCTGTCCTGATGACTCATTCTCAGGATAACACCGCGGCGTTGCCAACAAAAAATTGACACGATTTCTTGAAATCGTCGGCCATTGGACGTATATTCTCCACGACAACATAATTCGCGATCCTCCAGATCATGGCCCCCGGCTTTAAAACCGGGGGTCAGGTCATTTAGGATAGAGGTTAAACAAGTTTTTTCCAGGAGTTTACGATGCAGCTGATCGCCTCGACGTTTCTACTTTTTTCCCTGAATCTACTCGACGCCTTGTTGACGATCGTTTGGGTGCGTTCCGGCGTCGCGACCGAGGGAAACCAGCTAATGGCCCAACTGCTTGATATCGGCAACGGGCCTTTTCTGGGTGTAAAGATCGCGATCGGCGCCGTTGCGGCCGTCGTTCTCTATCGCTGGGGCAACCGGCGGCTGGCCCGATGCGGACTGATGGTGGCGCTGGCGGTCTATCTCGGGCTGATGGGCATCCATATTTTTACGGGCCTCGCGGCTTTTGGTTATGTTTCAAATACGGCGCTCAGCGACCTCGCAGCGCTGCCCGGACAATTCCTCGCTCTCATAATTTGATCTCTTTCAAAAAGGTTGTTTTCTCGCCCGGCGCTTCTTGAAGGAAACATCGGGCGATTTTTTTTCGTAATCGATAGCACAACGCGCGGTTATTTTTGCGGCATCAAACGTGGTTGGCAATTCATTCGGTTAGGAAGGAAGTCATGAACAGGAATTCGGTATATCAGATCTCTGCGAGACAGATCTTACTGCTCGCATTCGCCTCGGCACTCATTGCGGTCGGCGCGACGGTGCTTATTTATAATTTTGGCAAGCTGTGGCTCGCGAAGACGGACTCAAATGTCGCGATGGCCGAGGAAACGCCACACGGCATCACGGACCCGTCGGCCGTGACCGACGAGCAGAACAACATCGAGGTATATAAGTCGATCTCGCCCGGCGTGGCGTTCATCAATACGACGTCGATATCGCAGGATTGGTTTGGCAACGAACAGGAAGGCAAGGGCAACGGCTCGGGCTCGGTGATCGACGCGAACGGCGACATTTTGACCAATTATCACGTGATCGAAGGCGCGCAGAGGTTAACGGTCAGCTTTGGCGGCGACAAGGTCTATCCGGCGCGCGTTATCGGGGGCGATCCCGACACGGACCTTGCGGTCATCAAGATCGATCCGCCGGCGACCGGATTGACCGTCGTTCCGCTCGGCGATTCGGACAAGCTGACCGTGGGACAAAAAGTGCTTGCGATCGGCAACCCCTTCGGCCTGGATAGAACGCTCACGACTGGAGTTATCTCCGGCCTGCAGCGTCCGATACGTGCCCGCAACGGCCGGCCGATCGACGCGGCGATCCAGACCGATGCGTCGATCAACCCGGGAAATTCCGGTGGGCCGCTGCTCGACAAATTCGGCCGGATGATCGGCATTAATTCACAGATATTATCGCCCGCGGGCGGTTCGGTCGGCGTCGGCTTTGCCGTCCCGGTAAATATCGCAAAACGCGTCGTGCCGCAGCTGATCCAGTTCGGCGAGGTCAAGCGGCCCAAGCTCGGAGCTTCGCTGCCGAGTATTGAGCAGCTCAAAGCGCAGCGGTCGGATATCCGACTGCCGGTCGACCAGGGCTTGCTTGTTTACCAGTTGATGCCCGGCGGTTCGGCCGATCGTGCGGGGCTCAAAGGCGTCTCGACCGACGGCAGTATCGGCGACATCATCCTCTCGGCCGAGGGACAAAAGCTGAACGACATCGACGATCTCTACCGTCTGCTCGACCGCAAATCGATCGGTGAAACGGTCAATTTCGAGGTCTATCGCGGCGGCCGGACGATCACGGTTCCAGTGCGGCTGCTGGCGGCTCCGCAAACGACGCGGCGGGTGCAGTAACGGTATTCATTTTTCTTCTTCAAGGGCGGGTCTTCGGGCCTGCCTTTTTTGTCGCCAATGCTCGCAAATTGTTACGATGTAGCTAATGTTTGAACGTGAGATCGAAACTGCGACGCGCCTCGCGCGGCTTGCGGGTGAGACGATACTTCGCCATTACGAAGCGGGTTTTGTGCCCGAGGAAAAGGTCGGCGCCGATGATCTAGTCGAACCTGTGACGATCGCCGATCGCGAGGCGAGCCGTATTATCGTCGATGGACTTTCGGATGCGTTTCCCGAGGACGGCATTTTGTCGGAAGAAGAAAAGGACGATGCCGAGCTGCGGCTGACGCGCGGCCGAGTTTGGATCATCGATCCGATAGACGGCACCGCTGGTTACATCGCGCATGACGGAGATTTTGCGGTGCACATCGGTCTGGCGGAGACCGGGGTACCGATCGCGGGCGTTGTCTTTCTTCCATTTCATGATGTTCTCAGCTACGCCGTGAAAGGCGGCGGTGCATTCAGCATCGTAGCCAATGGTGAGCCGACCGAGCTTCAAACTTCAGACAAACGCGATCTCGCAACGATCACGATGGCCGTCTCGCGTCATCATCCAAGCGCGCGAATGTTCAAGATCATCGAACGATTCGGTTCTCCGCGTGTGGTCAGCCGCGGGTCGGTCGGACTTAAGGTCGGCCTGATAACAGAGCAGATCTGCGATGTCTATGTCTCGCCCGGCGCGCGGACAAAACTGTGGGACACATGTGCCCCGCAAATAATCCTGGAGGAAGCGGGCGGCCGATTTACGGACCTCTTTGGAATGGAACTGCGATACGATCGGGCCGACCTGCAGAACCGCAACGGCCTCCTTGCCACAAACGGCGCCGTTCACAACGCGGCTGTCGAATCTCTCAAACCTCTGCTTAGAGAATTTGGCCGCGTGCCCTACGCTCGCGGCGCATAATTTCTGCTTAAGGTGAAAAAGCGCTTGTTTTAGATCACCCTTCGTGGTAAAAATATCCCTCAAGTAGTTTCTACGGGCGCACACGCTAACTTACAGAAAGGAAAATAACTAAGTGACCTCAGCAAGTGGAATTGCCGGCATGGCCGAGCTGAATGGTGAACGCCAGGTGATCTTTGCCGGCGATTATCTCAACAAACTCACGGGCGAGCAGATCGAGTACGAATGTCGGCGCCGGCTCGAATCGGGCTGCAAAGAGCTGGTCGTCAATTTTTCAAAGACGGAGCTGGTCAACAGCATCGGCATCTCGATATTGCTCGGCGTCATCGACATCGCGTCGAACAACGGGGCAAAGGTCATTTTTTCAGAGATGAACGACGACACCGTTGAGCTTCTCGACATGCTTGGGCTTACAAAGCACGTGACTATCGCGTAACGAACACAAAATGGCTGGACACGATTCAAAACTAATTCATGCCTTCGGAGCATTGGCCGAGCTTGGCCAGGAAGTCACGAATAAAAACAGTTTTCAGGAGACGATCCGAACCTCGCTGCATTTGATATCGGGCGCTCTAGGAATAATGCGTGGTGCGGTGGCAAGATATTCGAAGTTTGCGCACGAGCTGAACATGCTCGCCATCCGCGGGCTTGGCGACGATTTTCCGCTTAGCCTTGTGATGTGTACCGAGGACGAGCGGCAGTTCCTGACCAATGGCCTCAATCCGATCGAGATCTCGCAGGCGAAAGTACTGCCATTTTTCCAGGTCTATGACGCGAGCTTTGAGCGGCGGCGGCTTGAATTGTTTGTGCCGCTGGTTGTTCGGGACGAGATCGTCGGTGCGGTCTTCCTCGGTGAAAAGGCGACGGGCGAACCTTACACATCTTACGAAAAAGAGATCGTCTGTGCGATGGGACAGCACATCGGCGTCGCCATCGCGCAGCGCAACCTGATGGCCGAGCTTGAACGGCGTGTGGAGGAGAACCGCGCCCTCTTCGACGAGATGAAGACGACCTACACGGCCACGGTCAAAGCATTTGCGGCGGCCATCGACTGCAAGGACAAATACACGGAAGGCCACTCGGTTCGTGTCGGCAAATTCAGCGAGATCATCGCCGCTGAGCTTGGCTGGGGCAAGGACGAGACAGAAGGCGCGGCCGTCGCGGGATACCTGCACGACGTCGGCAAGCTGACCGTCGAACGAAGGATCATCAACGCTCCCTACCGAATAAACGCAAAAGAGTCGGCGGAGCTGAACAAGCATCCGATGGTCGGTTACGAAATACTTCAGCCGATACATCATCCTTACGCCGACGTGCCGCTCGCGGCCAAATGCCATCACGAACGCGTCGACGGCCGCGGTTATCCGGACGGGTTGGTCGACCGGCAAATACCTTATATAGCAAAGATTGTGACACTCGCGGATTCCTTCGACGCGATGACGACCGACCGTCCGTACAAGGCGCGGCGGCTGGCGAAGGACGTGGTCGATGACCTCAGGCACAACGCCGGCAAGCAATTCGCTCCTGAGATCGTGACCTCTTTTTTGGGCGGAATGTTGCGGGAACTGACCGGCGAAGACCGGACAAAACGCTTCCGCCGGCTGCTTGGCCGTGAGTATATGGAGGCCGAGGGCATCACCGAAAAGATCCGCTATACGCTGAACGAAATGATGCCAACATCGCCAATGACCTACGTCGCCGCGGCTACCATCGGCGACCGGACGCCGATCCATTGATCGTCGATCTCAACGTTTGCATAGCAGGCCGCTCACGCGGTCTGTTTTTTTGTGTCATTTCATAAAATCACAAAATCTTAATATCATTAAAGATACGAGCGGTTTTCGTGACTTTTAAGTGGCGATCAAGTTCTCAAGGACATTCCTCTTGCGCAAGCTACACCAGTTGACGGGCATTGTCCCGCTCGGTGTCTTTTATTTTGTGCACCTGTACACAAATTCGACCGCGCTCAATGGTGCAAAGGTCTTTAACGACCATGTCGGCGGCATCCATGAGATGCCGTACCTGCTTTTTATCGAGATAGGGGGCATCTTTCTGCCGCTGTTGTTCCATTCGGTTTACGGCGTACTGATCTCGGCCGAGTCAAAGCCGAACCTGATGAACTATGGTTTCGCACGGAGCTGGTTTTACATGTTCCAACGCGTCACGGGCATTTATCTTTTCTTTTTTCTCCTGTTCCACATCCTGAATTTCAGGTTCGGCCTCGTGCCCGGCCTTAATATGACGCCGGTCGCGGGAAACGCCGACAAGGCGTACGCGATCGTCTCAGGTGAATTTCAGATCACGTGGGTGATGGCGATCTATATTTTGGGCTTGCTCGCGACGGCGTGGCACCTTGCGTATGGGTTCTTTTTGTTCGCAGTCGACTGGGGGATCGTGATCGGCGAAAAGGCGCAAAAGGTCGCGCTTTATGGATGCCTTGCGTTGGCGTTTGTTCTGTCTGTCGTCGGGATCAACGCGGCGATGGCGTTCGTACGGCCGTGCGGGTTGCTGCCGAAAGTAATGTGTGAGGAGCCGCGGCTAACGACGCCGGAAGGCTCGGTGAAATTCTAGTATGGCAACTGGTTTGAAGATCGCGATCGTTGGTGGGGGCCTCGCCGGATTAGCTGCCGCGATGAAGATAGCCGAGGCGGGACACGAGGTCGATCTGATCTCGGTCGTGCCGGTCAAGCGTTCGCACTCGGTCTGCGCGCAGGGCGGCATCAACGGTGCGGTCAATACAAAGGGCGAGGGCGATTCGCCGGCCAAACACCTCGACGACACGGTTTACGGCGGCGATTTTCTTGCCAACCAGCCGCCGGTCAAACGGATGTGCGATATGGCTCCGCAGATCATCTATTTGTTCGACCGGATGGGCGTTCCGTTCTCGCGAACAAAAGAGGGCCTGATGGATTTTCGCCGTTTTGGCGGAACGCTGCATCATCGAACGGCCTTCTCAGGCGCGTCGACCGGCCAGCAGCTTCTTTACGCTCTCGACGAGCAGGTCCGCAAATGGGAAACGCAAGGCAAAGTAAATAAGTACGAAGGCTGGGAAATGCTCTCTCTGGTGCTCGATGATCATCAGGTCTGTCGCGGCGTGATCGCGATGAATTTACAGACGTTGGAGCTCATGGCTTTCAAGGCCGACGCGGTTATCATCGCGACCGGCGGGCCCGGACTGATATTCGGTAAATCGACGAACTCGATGACCTGCACCGGCAGTGCGACGTCGGCCTGTTATCAGCAAGGCGCGCGATATGCGAACGGCGAGTTCATTCAGGTCCATCCGACCTCGATCCCGGGTGAGGATAAATTGCGTTTGATGAGTGAGTCCGCACGCGGCGAGGGCGGACGTGTATGGGTGCCGAAAGTTGATGGCGATGCACGTGCGCCCCGCGAAATTCCTGAGAGCGAGCGTTGGTATTTTCTCGAAGAAAAATATCCTGCGTACGGCAACCTCGTCCCGCGCGACATCGCCACGCGTGAGATCTTTCAGGTTTGTCTCGAAGGCCACGGCGTCGCGGGCGATAACCAGGTTTATCTCGACCTGACGCACATTCCGGCCGAGGTGTTGACCGAGCGGTTGGGTGCGATACTCGAGATCTACGAAATGTTCGTCGGCGACGACCCGCGATATGTTCCGATGCGCATATTCCCG
>Ga0163161_10001469_pt1 | contig 17440 bp, 6 predicted proteins | sample S45metaG_FD_129847 | JGI IMG/M metagenome (GOLD analysis project Ga0163161, IMG submission 129847) | Switchgrass rhizosphere microbial communities from Kellogg Biological Station, Michigan, USA - S4-5 metaG | ecosystem: Host-associated > Plants > Roots > Rhizosphere > Soil | place: USA: Michigan... | reverse complement strand
TGGTGGTAAATCCAATCCTTAAGAAACTGGCAATCTGTTGATCCATGGATGCTTTCATTGAATACCGGGTGTACTGTTGAGTTGGGATCAGACTTTGATTCTGATAATAGCCACCCCCAAAACTGTAGCTGCCTGTAGTAGATCCACCCGATACACCAACATCATGACTGGTTACAACTGCCGATTTATTATAGAATAAATCTTGCCAATCGGTGTTTACGTCGTTAGATTCATCTACGCCATTGGTTGTAAATAATCCAGCTGCCTTGCGCAGGGCAATAAATTCCGGGCCATCCATCATTGGATATTTGGCAAAAAGTGTTTGTAAACCAGTATATGAGTTATAGGATACTTTGGCGGGAGCTCCTTGTTGGCCACGGTTAGTGGTGATCAATATCACTCCATTCGCTCCCCTCGAGCCATAAATCGCAGTAGCAGAAGCATCTTTCAAAATATCTAAACTTTTAATGTCGTTGGGATTAATATCGCCAATAGAGCCTGGAAATGGAATCCCATCAAGCACCACCAACGGATCATTACTGGCAGAAAGCGAACGCTGACCACGGATCAGAATCTGCATGGTTGCACCAGGTTTGGTAGAAGTTTGTGAAATGTTTACCCCCGCTATTCTACCTTGGATAGCCTGTGCCACGTTGGGTGCGGGTATTTCTCGAACTTTATCGCCCGATATGTTTGCCACAGAACCCGTTACCGATTCTTTGCGCTGGGTTCCATAGCCTACCACTACAACTTGTTCAAGTTCTGCAGCGCTCGGGAGTAATGTCACGTTGATTTCAGTTTGATTTCTGACCGGAACCTCGCGACTTGTAAATCCGATGTAAGAAAACACCAGTACCGAACTGCTTGATGGAACCGCAATACTGAAGTTTCCTGTACCCAGGGTTGTTGTACTGGTTGAGGTTCCCTTGACCAGAATACTTACACCGGGAAGAGCGTTTCCCTGATCATCCACAACACGCCCTTTTACCTGGGTTTGTGCATGTGCAGCAACCACAAAAAGTGCAAAAAAAGCAGTCAGTGATAGTTTGGCTAGACATTTGGAAAGTCCTGCACCAGGCTTTACAAAAAACTGTAAAAATTCATTCCTCATAAAAATTTGGTTTATAATGGTTAAAGTCCATACTTCACTCCGTAATGAGCCGACTGGTTATCCAAAAACCGGATAATGAGCACCTCCAACAGCGTGAATAAGCATGATAGCGTAAAGTTATTCGGTGAGCACAAAAGCGAAAGTGTCAATTGTTCATAAATATGGAATAAATGTTCAAAGGAATGGATCGAATAAAAACCGATTTTTAAACGAGGGAAAGTCTTTCGGCCACAAAACATGAAGCCATGTTATGCAATCGATTGTAAACTAAACAGATGCAACAAAAAGCCACTTCAATAATCTTTAACAACAACAAATACTGAGGGTAGGCTGCTTCGATTATTTATTTTTCGAAACAATAAAAAATTGCAGTAAAGATCTTTTCAAATACTCGGAAATTTTGAATGTTGTTAGTGCCATAAGTAAAGATGACAACCCTTAGTTCAGGGGTGAGCTGCGCTTAATTTTATGTTTATAAGAATTTACTGCTGGTTCAAAAGTAGGATTGCTGGGTAATACTTACCCGGGATCCAGAACAAGTTTTCGGCTTGATCTATCATTGGACAGATAATAACCGCTTGCCCTGAATCCGAGAAGTACGCTAAACCAAACTTATTTTTTTCTCTGCGTTATTTTACAGCACAAAAAATGCTATTTGTGGATTATTTTCATGTGGTTACTTACTCAAAAACGGCTACGAAACCATCATTCTTTTTAAGGTCGATTTTCAATTCTCCAGAAGCTGGTATTTTTATTTCTTTTGCAACAAACCCGTTGTGGCTATCGTTACCACTTCCTGAAGAAATAAGTTTACCTGTTTTGTTTTTAAGAAAAGTAAGATTTAATGCCAGGGATTTGTCGATCGGTTCTCCATTCAATCCTGTAATGTACCATTTGGAGCCTGATTTTCTGGCTACAACGTATAACTTGCCCGGGTATCCATCAATAAATTTTACATCATCCCATTGAGCAGGCAACGTTTTTAAGAAATCTTTAACTTCAACAGGTACATGGCTCATTCCATCCGGTGTTTCGGCGAAGTGCTGTATGCCAGACAAAAAGGCCACTGATGTAGCCAGTTCAAATGCAGCGGTTGTTTGTCGTTCAATATTGGGAATCTTATATAAACACATCGGCGTGAAATCCATCGGATCAAATGCATTTCTGATCATGGCACTTGCAACCATGTGTTGAGGTGCTTTGTTTGCCGCATCTTGCCCAAATGTGATCATTTCGTATCCGAGTACGGCTTCTGCGGTCATTAAATTTGGATAAGTCCGTTGCAATCCCCTGGGCAGTGTAGCTCCATGAAAATTGACCAGCAAATGGTGAGCGGCGGCATCGGTTAAAATATCATGATAGTAAGCAATCATAGATTGTCCGTCGCCACCAAAAAAATCGATTTTTATCCCTTTAATCCCCATATCTTCAAGCCTGCTAAACTCCTTCACCCGTGTCTCGTGTGTTAACAGCTTATCCCTTGGTGTAAATTTTACGGTATTCCAATCGCCTGCTGAATTATACCAGAGCAACATACCTACATTTTTTTTTCTTGCATAATCAGCTAAAACCGCAACAGAATCATATCCAATGGTCTGATCCCAATTTGCATCGATCAAACAATACTGCCACTTCATATCGGCAGCGTAATCAATATATTTTTTCTGAACCGGGTATATCGTTGCCTTATCTTTTTCCAGCACCCAGCTCCATGCGGCTTTTCCGGGTTTTACGAACGATAAATCTTTTAGTCTGGATGCAGTGGCAAGATCTGTACCTAGGGTTGATTCCATAATTGTAGCCAGATCGCCTATGGCAATGATCCGCCAGGGCGTAATCCATGGAAGTGTAGATTCGGGATAAAGGGCCCCTCCTTTTATTTTTTCAGCTTCCTGGGGAAAATTGATCCGATATTCGCCGCCAGGTGATAAGCGTTGCAAAGCGGTTCCACAATAATTTCTTTCCAGTCCGGCTTCTGTAAGCATCACCCAGGTATCGCCTGTTTTAAATAAAGCCGGATATACCCACCCGTTAGCACTGGAAGATGGCGTACCTACCGGGATAGCCATATTATAATATACCTCGTATGAAGGGTTGGTATGTTCAAATCCTGTTTGTGCCTCGGCTTTGGCCTGTAACCAGGCCAACGTACCTTCGGGAAAGTGAAAACTTGTTTGTTCTGACTGTATTTTTCTTAACGATGGATCTTTCTCCGGAAATTCATAACGAAAGGCCGCCCCATCATTAGAAACACGAAAAATAATATTCATGCTTTTGCCCGCTGGCGTTTTGGTCGATATCACCAATTCATTTGCTGTATAGGTTATCGATTTCTTTTTGGCATTGAGCATTACATAGCGCTCTTTCAGTTTTCGCTCTGCAGTACCAACGACTTTTAATGCCTTTGTAAAATCTTCATCTTCTCTGATAATGCCCAGTTTAGAATTTTGTAAGATTGTTTTTTTACCCTTGGTAATACTGTAAGTTCCCTGAGCGGGATTACAGGTGAGAATAATTTTCAGATCAGGGCTGGAAACATGATAGCTTATTGCTTCCTGCGCATAAATGCAGGTATTTACAACGGTAAAAATGATAAATAAACGGATAAATTTCATGAGATTATAATTATTTGAGCAGCAGCGTATATAACCTGCCTGGTTTGGTTGGTATATCGTAAACAAAAGTCTTTTTCAATGGGTTAGCGGTTAAATTGGTTTCGGGCGCTATAATAGGTTCCTGGGTTTCGGCAATGGAATAGAACATATTCGGATTAGTACCAACTGCATTTTTCAACTCAATAAGGCCGCTTTTCAGTTCATTGGGAACCCTTAACCGTAAATTTCCACCAAGCGTTGATTTAATTACGGCTTTGATTACCTGCCCATTAGACCATTCGAGGCTGAGTACCTCAAAGCCTCCCCTGGCCCTTAAGCCCTTAATGGAACCCTTTTCCTTCCATACATCTGGCAAAGCGGGCAATAAATGCAATGCCTCATCGGCACTTTGCATCAGCATCTCGGTAATACCGGAGGTACAGCCAAAATTACCATCTATCTGAAACGGTGGATGGGCATCAAAAAGATTATTGTAGGTGCCACCACCGCCCGGATTAACGCCCAGTGGTGTGAGTTGGTTTTGAATCAGTCGGTAAGCATGATTTCCATCCTGCATCCTTGCCCACCAGTTTATTTTCCAGCCCATACTCCATCCGGTAGATACATCGCCTCTTTGAAGCAAGGTATTTTTTGCAGCGGCATAAAGTAATGGCGTACGGTAGGCAGAAATCTGGTTGGAGGGAAATAAACCATAAAGGTGGGAAATATGGCGGTGTTTATCGTTTGGACTGTCTATATCATCCAGCCATTCCTGTAATTGGCCATGTTTGCCAATGTGCATAGGCGATAACTTATTGCGCATCTGCAATAAACTATCGGCAAAAACACCATCAACTCCCAGTATTTTGGCAGCACGGATTGCGGTGGAAAACACATCGAATACAATTTGGTTATCCATGGTTGTACCTGCATCAATAGAGGAACCTCCGTGTGCCGCAGGTGCATTTTCGGGAGAAGTACCCGGATTAACCACCAAATACTTTAGTGTTGGGTGCACCACCAGAAAATCTTTGTAAAAAGTTGCCGCATCTTTTAAAACAGGATAGATGCTTCTAAGGTATTTGCGATCTCCTCCATAGAGGTAATGTTCCCAAAGGTGCTGGCTGGCCCAGCCACCTCCAGCGTTCCAGATTCCCCAGAACGCGCCATCCACTGGCCCGGTGCTTCTCCAGATATCGCTGTTGTGATGCGCCATCCAGCCCCTTGCACCGTACATATTTTTAGCCGTGGCCTTGCCCGTTTCAGCCATTTCACTTACCATTTTAAGAAAGGGCTGGTGCAGTTCGGGCAAATTGGAGGGCTCTGCGGGCCAGTAATTCATTTGAGCGTTAATATTAATGGTATATTTACTATCCCAGGGTGGATAAAGCTTATCATTCCAGATGCCTTGTAAATTGGCAGGCTGACCTCCAGGTTGGGAAGAACTGATTAACAGATAGCGGCCAAACTGGTAATATAGATTAACAAACTGAAGATCCGTTGTGTTCCTGAAATTCATGAGCCTTTTATCTGTTGGTAAGTCCGTACCATTGCTCTTCCCTAAATCAAGCTGAACACGATTGAAGTATTTGTGGTAGTTGGCGAGATGGGTAGCCAGGATTTTATCATAAGATTTCGCTGAAGCCTGATTCAGGTAATCCAATGCCCGTTTATAAGCATTGCCACTGATGTCGTTATAGCTGTTAAAATTAGTAGCAATGGAGACGAAAATAGTTACTGCATTGGCATGCTCCACAACAATACTCGAATCGGTAGCTTTTAATGTACCGCCTTCATTGCTGAATCTGCTGATTACGTTGTATTTTACAAGCCCCTTTACACCTTCATGATCACTGGTCAATCCTTCCATTACCAGATCTTTAACAGCTGAGGTACTGATTGAAACCTTTTTATGGGCCGTGGTATAATTTGCGGTAAAAGAAATGCTGGCGGCTTTAGTAGCGGTAAGTTTTACTACCACCACGCGGTTACCGTGTGCGGCAAAAGCCGTTCGGGTATAGGCTACATCGCCAATGTTATAGCTTGTTTTACTTACAGCGTTTTCAATATCGAGTTCTCTGTAGTAGTTTTGATACTTTTCATGACCAGGAAAAACGAGTTGAAGATTGCCGGCTGGCTGAAAGATCTGTCCGGATGATTTTTTCCCAAACATAATTTTATTGGCCAGATTTTCAGCTTCCTTATGCTTCCCCTGAAAAATGAGTGCGCGGATTTCAGGTAAATGGCCCAAAGTTTCCGGAACATCATTCTGATAGGGACTACCACTCCAAAGGCTATGTTCATTGAGTTTTATCAGTTCTTTCGCCACGTTACCATAAATCATTGCCCCTAAAAAGCCGTTACCAACAGGAAGTGCATTTTCCCAAACAGCACCTGCAGGCTGTTCGTACCAAAGCTTTAATTTTGACTTTACAGGCGCTTGTGCAAATACCAAGGTGCTTGCAAAAAGGAATAACATGACCTTACTGAATCTTAGTATCATACTATGGATATTCATTTACAAAGGATCTAATTGTTAAATTTCTTAATCGTTATATTATATTGAAACTGCCTGCATTAACATGCTTGATATCCGCTCATCTGCAGGGTTTTTTCTTAACCCATCGGGGCATCTGGCGTTGAGCACTACAGTTTCCATCCGTCGGTTATTTCTTGACCAACCTCACATAAAACACCCTTGCAGTCGATTTTCCATCTGCGGGGGAAAATTTAACCGAAATCCGGTTTTTGCCTTTTAGCATTTCTGCCGGGATTGGGTATTCCTGATTATAGAAGCCTGGTTTTTGTGGCCCCTGGGCTGCATCTACGCCAGCCAGTTTTTGATCATCAAGATAAATATCAAATTTATCACGGCCGCCGCTTGTATGGTAACGAACACTCAGGGCCAGCTGATCTGAGCCTTCGGTATTCATTTGATAGCTAAAGAAACCATTTCCTGTTGCACTGCGCCAAAATTGATCCAGATAAGATCCGGTGTGGGAATTGTTGTTTTTCATCTGGTGATCTACCTCTGGCTGTTGTTCTCCGGGTGCAACAAAATCTACAGTACGGCTTTCCAGTACAAGTTTTTCATTTTCTACCCGGGTAGCTGAATCGAGGTAGGCGGCATATTGGCCAGGTGTGAGCGCCATCCAGTACATCATGTAACGTGAATCATGAATGCGGTAAAAAGGCTCGAGGGTAATTTTTTCGGGATTTTCTATCCGCTCATTCACAAAAGAGAACTTCATCGACTGCCCTTTTATCGGCTCGATTTTCTTGGCGATATCGTCAATGTGTTCATCAATGAGAATAGGTGCCTTACTAATGGACATTTTTTTGCCACTGGCGATATGCCCCCAACGGCTGTTGTCTGCAACCAGTCCTTTAAGTGCTTCCGTTTCTGTTTTAGCACCCAATAATATAGGCCCATGCATAATTGCCACATAATCAGGCAAATTAGGCATCCGCTCAACGGTGGTTTTCATGGGCAGGCTCAGCTCTAACACATCTCCTTTTTTCCAGTTACGGCCAATTCCCAGATAGGTATTCGGAAGCAATTTATAATCGGCTTTTTTGCCATTGATTTTCACTTCCATCATTTCCTTGCCGATCCATGATGGTTTTCTGATCATCAACATTAACCTGGCATTTCCTTCTGCAACAATCAGCCTGGTTTTTTCCTCATCAGGAAAAGTAGTTTCCTGTCTTATTGTGATGTTTTTTTCTTTCCAGTTGAGTTCAGAGGCAATAAACAGGTTAAGATGTAAAGTATCTTTTTGATGGGTGTAAATAAATTCGTTGTACTTGCTGTGGTTCTCCATACCACTGCCCACGCAACACCACATACCTTCATTCGGTGCCGAATATACGCGGTAGTGCCTTGGCCGGGCAGGCGTAAAATAAACATAGCCACCATGTTCGGGATGCTGGGAAGAAAGAATATGGTTATACAGGGCCTTTTCGTAAAAGTCTACGTATTTGGCATTGGGTTTTTCCCTGAAAAGTCCTTCGGTCAATTTTAGCATATTGTAGGTGTTGCAGGTTTCTGGCCCTTCCACATCATCTACAAAATCAGCACTGGCAGCAGCACTTGGAAAAAATTCCCTGCGACTGTTTCCGCCAAATGCCAAGGACCTCTTACCTGTTACTGTTTCCCAAAAAAACTGACCGGCCTGATCATAATTCCGTTGATGGCTCAACTCCCCGATCCGCTGGAAACCAACAGCTTTGGGAACCTGGGTATTGGCATGTTTATTATCAAGGTTATCTTGCCCGTTGGCCATAGGCGTAAGCAATTGCTGATGAGAAAACCGCATCGCTGCATTCAGGTATTTTTCATTACCGGTGATCTGATAGGCATCCGCCAATACTTCATTCATTCCACCTTGCTCTGTATCTAACATTTGTTGCATCTGTTGCTCATTAAGCTTCGCGATAATGGCTATCGCCCAATCACAGAATTTTAAAAATACCTCCTTCGCATCTTTACTTTCCCCATAAATCCAGGCATCGCGCAAACCTGCAAAAGTTTTGTGAACATTATACCAGGGTACCCAGGCAGATTGATAGGCTTTAAAGTTTCCTTCTTTAAGTTTTATCCAGATCTCCTTGCTATTGGGAACGCCTCCTGCATATCCTATTCCCCATTCTGGATGTGAAGCCGTATTTTTGTTCTGACAGGCTTTCAATGTTGCTACGATTTTTTCCATCCTGCTTTTGCATTCTGGATTACCGGTTGAGGCATAGTTAAGTGCAAGTGCACTCAGGTAATGTCCGGCAATATGCCCATCCAGCCCTTCCCAGTTATCATAGCCTTTTTTATCTGTAGGAAGCTCTGCCTGCTTGAGGTAAGGATAAAGCAAACGGTCCACATCATAAGCCAATAGTGTCTTTACGTTAAGATTTCTGGCGTGATCGAATGGTCCATTAAGCAGTTTTACCTGTTTTAAAGGAAATGAATTGGCATAAAATCCCTCTTGTGCCCCAACGTTTCCGCACAAGCCAATATTGAACAGCGCAGAAACGCATAGGCAAAGGAAAAGCTTTTGCAAAGGATCGTATTTTGGTAACGTCAACATATAATTTTATTCAGAAAGGTTTATTTAAATAAGGTAGAGGAGAACTGATAAAGGTTATTTCGCCAAACAGGCCAGGTGTGCCCTCCCGGATATTCGTGGTAACTAAAATTGATATTCAGCGCCTTAAATTTATCCATCATTATCTGGCAGTTATTATAGGCAATATCCTCTTTCCCACCCATGGCAATCCACAACTGCTTTAAGTTGGCGTTGATTTTTTCACGGTTGTTTTTCATTCCTGCATACTGAAGCTCCGCTATTGTGTTTTGACGTGGCACAACCCATCCTGAACTAAATACACCAAGGTACGCGAATTTATCGGTATTGTTAATCCCGGTATAAAGCGTGTGCATCCCACCCATCGATAAACCGGCCAATGCCCTGTTTTGCGCATCGGTTTTGGTGCGGTAAGTGCTTTCAACCAATGGAATGATCACTTCTTTCAATTCTGATTCGAAGGTTTTTAATCCGGCCTCGCCAAAGGCAGCTCCACCTACATTTGCACTGGGCATTACAATAATCATCGGTTTGGCTTTTTGAGCAGCAATAAGATTGTCGAGGATCAGATCTGTTTTACCCTGGTTGGCCCAGCCAGTTTCATCTTCTCCCCCTCCATGGAGAATATAAAGTACCGGGTATTTTTCGTTTACCTGTGCATCATAAAAAGGCGGTGTGTAAACATACAGCTGTCTCCATGACCTGGTTACTTTTGAGTAATATTTTTTAATCCGGAGCTCGCCATGCGGAACATCCTTCAACGCGTAATAGTCGCCTTTGGAAAAAGGGATTTCAATTCCGCTGGCCATGCGCCCCATTCCGAAATAAGACTTACTGGCCGGATCTGCTACAGGAAGGCCATCAATAATGAGCGAATAATAATGAAATCCTTCACCCAAAGAATCGGTTGTAACGGTCCATCTGCCCTTTTCATTTTTGACCATATCGTACTTTCGGCCCAGATCCACCTGAACACTGTGAGCATTGGGCGCTGAAAGATTGAAAACAACTTTATGGTCATCGGTGATCTGTGGATAGCCACCAGCGCCAATATTGGTTGAGGCCGGCGCACCTGCTACCGGATATTTTGAAAAAGTAGTGGTATCAACTGGTTTAAATAACAATTGAGAAAACATGTACAATCCATTCTTCCAGACTTTAAAATCGTGAAAACCAGGCTCGATAAAATAGATATGTGGCACCTTGTTTTTAGTCAGATAATCGTGCGTGCGCTTACTATTGATAATGAGGTTATCGCTAGCACCACAGGAGATAAATAACAATTTGAGCATGGTTGCGGCCTTTTTTGGATCAGGCACAAGCACTTCTGGCATTTTGGTATTCGGTGCTGAAGAAAAACCAGCTATCCAGGCAAATTTATTCAGATTTCCCAATCCGAAATTCAAAGCCTGCCCTCCCCCCATTGATAAGCCTGCAATGGCCCGGTGTTCGCGGTCTTTATATACGCTGAACTTCCGTTCTACAAAGGGGATAAGATCATTAATCAGATCCTTTTCAAAGGTAGCAAAGGCCTGCACTTTATCCCTGTCCATAATGTTCCCGATGGCGCGGTCATCTTTCATGGCTCTGCCGTTCGGCATAATTACCACCATAGGTGCTAATTTACCGGTGGCATAAAGATTATCCAGAATCACCTGGGGATTACCTCCGTTAAGCCATTCTTTTTCATCACCTCCGATACCATGCAAAAGGTATAAAACCGGATATTTTATTTGTTTAGCGTAACCTGGCGGAGTATAAACCAATGCTTTACGCTTATTGCCCACAGTTTTTGACAAATACACCAAAGTATCAATTTTTCCATGCGGAATTGCAGGCTGGATAACGTCAAAGCCTTCTGGAGCACTGGACACGATCTGTTGAGTAAAACCATTAAAGGCATAAGCACTTAGACTGACAAAAAGCACTATTATTTTAACAAAGAGGGATTTATTTATTTTTTTCATATCTGACTAGATTAGTATTTGGTTTAGCGAAACTACCGCATCTATTGTTTTTTTTTAGGAAGATTTGATTATTATAATGGAAAATATGTTCATCGGCCGTAATTTTCACCTACTTTGGGGTTAAATGTATCTTCAACTTTCTTTTACCAAACGGTCTTCCACTTTCCTTTTAACACTAATGTATTCGGAAGGCTGCATATTAAATTTTGCTTTAAACGACTTGGCAAAATAATTAGGAGTAGCAAATCCAGCGATGTAGGCAATTTGTGAAACATTCAAATCACTTTTTTCCAATAAAACAGCTGCCTTATCGAGTTTAACCGAACGGATATATTCAATTGGCGAAAGCCCTGTTAATTCGAGTATTTTATTATAAAGTGAACCTCTGCTCATGCCCACATGTTTGCTTAGGTCTTCTACCGATAGTTTAGGGTTGTTTAAATTGTCATTAATATAAACCGCCACTTTCTTTAGCAAACGGTCGCTATGTGATTCGATTGTTACCGCTGTTGCCTCCACCCTGATCTGCTTGCTATAGGTATCTTTGAGCATTTTGTTGAGAGAAAGCAGATTTTTAATCTTTGCATTTAAGATCTCGAAGTTGAACGGCTTGGTCAGATAATCGTTTGCACCGGTTTCCAGCCCTTTTATCTGTTCCTTTTCCCCAGTTAAGGCGGTTAGCAATATGATGGGAATGTGGTTGGTCCGTTTATCTGATTTAACTTTTTTACATAATTCTATCCCACTCATATAAGGCATGTTGATATCACTTACAATTATCTGCGGATGGTTTGAAAGCGTTTTTTGCCACCCTTCCTGTCCGTTGCCGGCTTCGTGTACCCTGTAGAAAGACTGCAGTCCATCTTTAAGATAGGCACGAAAATCCTCATTATCCTCTACTAATAAAATTGAAGGGATATCTGCACTGCGATCCGGACAGGATGTGGCGGCGTTCGACTCCAGTCTGCCCTTATCTGCAGAATCCGAAAAGTCGATCATCAATTCGGCTGCAGACCGGACATTTGAGAACGGGAGTTCGATGGTGAAAACACTTCCCTGACCGATTTTACTTCGTAAAGCGATTTTTCCGCCATGTAATTTCACAAATTCCTGCGCAATTGAAAGACCTATGCCACTTCCCTGGTTCAGGATCGGCGCTATTCCGTCTGCCTGGAAAAAGCGTTGAAAGATTCTTTCCTGATCCGTCTCTGAAATGCCTATGCCCGAATCGGCAACCGTAATAATCAGCGTTGCTGCATTCGCTGTGCCGGGCAGTATAACCTTCTCCAGTTCAACTGAAATCTCCCCACCAACCGGGGTAAACTTGAATGCATTTGATAAAAGATTAAACAGCACCCTTTCGATTTTATCATGATCAAAAGGTGCATTAAAATAGCTCAATTGACTTTTGAACACCAACTGTATCTGCTTGCATTCGCTCAGATCCTTGAATGATTCTAGAACCTCTTTGATGAAAGAAACGATATCTGTTTCAACAGCATTTAAAGTGAGTTCCCGGTCCTCTATTTTTCTGAAATCCAGAATCTGGTTGACCAGGTTTAACAACCGCCTTGTATTGCGCTTGATCATCAATAAGGGATTAGCAACATGCTCATCACGCTGTTCGGCAATCAGCTTATCTACTGGACCCATGATGAGCGAAAGCGGGGTCCTGAACTCATGACTGAGATTTGTCAGAAACTTGATTTTGAGTTTATCCAGGGTCCTTAACTGTTCGGCTTCTTTACGATGCTGCGCTAAGCGCTGCTCTGCCTTCATTTTTTCCTGAACAAGGGCAAACTTTCTTTTAAGTTTCTGGATACCCAGATGCCGTATATAGAAAAGCGTACCGACAATGGTGAGGATATAAAAAATATAAGCATATGTGGTTTTCCAGAAGGGAGGGCTAACATCAATTGCGATGGAAGTTTCTGAGGCATTCCAGATTCCGTTACTGTTGTTTGCTTTAACATGAAAGACATATTCCCCTGGATCAAGATTGGTATAGGATACGGATTTTGTAGAACCTGCCTTTACCCAATCCTTGTCAAACCCCTCTAATTTATAGAAATACTGATTATCCTCAGGGACGGTGTAATTGATGCTGACATAACTGAGCGTGAAACCCTGTTTATAGTCCAGGTGAATACTCTTGGCAATGGATATATGCTCCTGGATCGGGCTGGCTTTGCCCGGCAGCACTGATGAGTTTGAAACTTTGAGATCAGTAAAGATTACCGAGGGAACACTTCTGTTTTTTTTAAAGAACCTCGGGTTAAAATAATTGAAGCCAGCGGCCCCTCCAAAATAGATCTCCCCTCTGGCCGTTCGCATCCCCGCGCCACGGATAAAATTGTTGTTCTGAACACCATTATAGACCGTGTAGTTTGTAAATACTTTTGTCATGGGATCAAAACTGCTGATGCCTTTATTGGTACTTACCCAGATCAGCCCCTTTAAATCTTCTACTATAGCATACACTGTAGCGTTGTTCAATCCATTTTTTTCGGAGAAGTTGACGAACCTCTTCTTTTTACGATCATATAGGCTCAGCCCCCCACTGAAAGTTCCGACCCATAGATTGCCTGACCGGTCTTTTAATATCGACAGCGTGAGATCATTCGGCAGGTTATTGTTTTTTTTGTTCAGAACCGAAAATTTATGGGTAAACTGATTAAGTATAGATATCCCTGATCCATAAGTGCCGATCCACATATTATTTTGATCATCTTCTTCTATGAACCTGATGAAATTATTCCCTGGAAAATCCACCTCGTTGGGCGCCTGGGGGTTCTTGCAATATTTCAAAACCACTTTAGCATCCGGAGTCATCAGGTTCACTCCTCCTCCGTTGGTTCCTACCCAGATTTTACCTGTCCTGTCTTCTTTTAAACAAAAAACATCATTCGAATTCAGCCCGTTGGCTTTGGTGGAACGTTTGATCTGCAATAGCTTATCCGTTGACAGATCCATAGACACCAAGCCGTTTGAATAGGTTCCCATGAGCAGTTTTTTTTCTTTGGTGATGGCCATGGCTATTATAGAAATATTGTTCATTGCACTTCCATCAGGCAGTTTAGCATTGAACCGTTTTATCAGTTCGGTACGCGGATTAAAAAGGTTTAGCCCACCACCATCAGTGCCTACAAACATTTCATCCCTGTATTGCGCGAAAGAAGTGATTACAGAGGCACTCAAGCCATTGGGATCAAAAACATTGCTTTGCTTTAGATTAAAAAGATTCAGATTGGAATCATATTTACTGATCCCGCCATGAAACGGGCCTAGCCAGTAGATACCGTCATTAATATAAATACTGCTGATCGATTTGCCTGTGAGCGAATAGGAATCTCTATAGTTCGGCCTGTAGGATGCAATAGCTGCACTATTGAGATCAATAATTTTCAGTCCATCATCAGTACCTGCCCATAACTGATTATTTTTATCTATTGCCAGACTGATCACCCTGCTACTGGCAAGTGCATTGAGGTCGCCGGCCCTGTACATAAAAGCACTGAATCCACCACGGTCAGGCAATTTCCTGCATATTCCCCGTGCTGTTCCAAACCAGATATTTCCCGATTTATCTTCACAGATCGTGTTTATCTCGTTACTGATCGGACTGGACGCATCAGAAGGGCTGTGGCGGTAAATCTTGAAAGCCTTTTCTTTCCTGTCATAAAGATACACGCCATTATTTGATCCGATCCACAATCTGTTCTTACTATCTTCTAACAGACAGTTAAAGGATAGTTGAGCTGAAGACTTCTTGTAAAGGGTTTGCCTGATGTGATTGGTGATCTTATTTGTTTTTGGATCCAGCTCATCAAGCCCATTATAAGTTGCTACCCAGACACGGCCTAAATGGTCTGTAGTCACAGCATGAATAAGATCGCTGCTAAGACCACCCTTTACATTGGCAGGATAGGTTATGAAGGAATTGTTTTTACGGTCAAATAAACTCAAGGAACCCAGAGAGCTCCCCACCCATAGGTTACCCGAACTGTCCTCGTGCAAAGCCCTGATATCATTGGACTGCAGGCCTGTCGGATCATGTTCATTAAACTTATAAACGGTGAAGTTGCTGCCGTCGTATTTATTCAGTCCGTCCTCTGTGCCAAACCACATAAATCCAAAGTGGTCTTTTATTATCGCATTGACTGTGTTGGATGATAAACCATCTTTTATCTGCAGTGCTGTAAAATTTATTTTTTGCTGTTGCGCGTAGTCTTTTACTGGGGAAATCAGAAGTGAGACCGCAAAGCACAGGAATATTTTATTAAAAGCATATTTAAAAATCATGGTTTTATTTTTTGATCTGAGCAGTAACACTGATATCTGGTCTGGACAGCCCCGTAGACACTGCCTTCTAGAAAACCAAAATCCCGCATACCCAAACCGGCTGACCCGCTACAGCGCATGGAAAACATTTTAACCGGGTGAAGATATGACAACAGGGAAATTTTGATCACCCTGCAAGTAAAGCTTTGGCCCATATTATCAATTTGTTTATCAGTTAGGTAGGTAGCACCCAGCGCTGAACATATCTGGTTATTTACTCAGCGCACCTGGTTTTCACCCAAGGTTTCCGAATCAAGCTAAAATAACCTGATTATCTGATGAGCGTTAAGTCAATTGTGAAAATTATAGCAATAAATGTTCAATATCCCGCAATGTTCGTCCTAATTCATCAGGTGAAATAAAATTTAAAGGGCCAAAACAACCAGCTCGAAACATTTGTCATAGGTTTTTATCCAAATGTACACCTCCCGAAGTCAAACTATTTAGAACTTGCAAAAGTTAAGAAAACCAAATATATGAGACGATTATTCTTTTTAACAATATTTACCACGTTAGCCCTTTTACACGTTATCTGTCCAATTCAGGCACAGGAATATTCATTTGAAAATTACAAATTACCTTTTGATAAAAGGGTCGATGATCTGGTATCCAGATTAACACTTGAGGAAAAAGTTTTTCAGATGCTTAATTCAGCACCTGCAATTCCAAGATTAAAAATTCCGGCTTACGATTGGTGGAATGAAACACTGCACGGGGTGGCCAGAACCCCGTTTAAGGTTACCGTATATCCGCAGGCCATTGCAATGGCGGCCACGTTCGATCCCACAGCCCTATCTACGATGGCAGACTATTCTGCTTTGGAAGGGCGGGCAATTTACAACAAGGCGGTTTCGCTTGGCCGTACAAACGAACGTTATCTGGGGCTAACCTATTGGACACCCAATATCAACATCTTTAGAGACCCGAGATGGGGGCGCGGTCAGGAAACCTATGGAGAGGATCCATATTTAACCGCTACACTGGGCGATGCATTTGTAAGGGGTTTGCAGGGCGATGACCCAAAGTACCTGAAAGCGGCTGCTTGTGCGAAGCATTATGCTGTACACAGCGGACCGGAGCCTTTGCGCCACGTATTCAATGCAGATGTTAGTGCCTTTGATCTTTGGGACACTTATTTGCCAGCTTTTGAAAAATTGGTTACTAAATCGGAAGTTGCCGGAGTGATGTGTGCTTATAACGCATTTCAAGGCCAGCCATGTTGTGGCAGCGATCTTTTAATGACCGACATTTTAAGAAAGAAATGGGGGTTTAAGGGCTATGTTACTTCAGATTGTTGGGCCATTGATGATTTCTTTAAAAATCACAAAACCCACAAAGACGCTGCAAGTGCATCGGCTGATGCCGTTTTTCACGGAACTGATCTAGATTGTGGAACTGATGCTTATAAAGCTTTACTTACTGCTGTTAAAAATGGTATTATTACAGAAAAGGATATTGACGTATCGGTAAAAAGACTGTTCATGATCCGGTTCAGGCTTGGCATGTTCGATCCGCCTTCAATGGTGAAATACGCCAATACACCGATAACTGTTTTAGAAAACAGTGCGCACAAAGCACATGCACTTAAAATGGCAAGAGCATCGATGGTTTTGTTAAAAAACGAATCCAACACACTTCCGTTGAAAAAGAATCTAAAGAAACTTGTGGCGCTTGGTCCGAATGCTAATAATGACATTTCAGTGCTGGGAAATTACAATGGTACCCCATCAACCATTACAACGGTTCTTCAGGGCATAAAAGATAAATTGGGAAATCAAACAGAGGTGATATTTGAGCAGGCAATTTCCTTTTCGAGCGATACGATTCTACATTATCGAAATTTAGAGCCCCAATTATCCGCAGATGGCCACCAGGGTTTCAAGGCCGAATATTACAAGGGTATAGAACTGCAGGGAGCGCCTTTTTTAACGCGGTTCGAAAAATCAATAAACCACAACTGGCAAGAGGGTGAGCAAATTGGTGAAGGTTTGACTGCAAACCATTTTTCTGCAAGGTTTAGTACGGTTTTTAAAGCTTTAAAGTCAGAAGAAATCACCTTTGAAGTAGATGGTGATGATGGCTACCGTTTAAAGGTAAACGGGCAAAAAGTTTTAGATGCCTGGTCTAAAAACAGGTGGGGCGCTAAAACCTATAAAATTCCGGTTTCAAAGGATTCGACATACAAAATTGAAATGGAATACTGGCAAGGTGAGGGTGGAGCAAAGGTCCGCTTTGCGGGGGGTACCTTTGGCCGCACAGATTTTACTGAGTTGGTTGCGCGCCATCGCGATGCAGACGCATTTATATTCGTTGGCGGCATTTCTCCGCAGCTTGAAGGCGAAGAAATGA
>Ga0163161_10001466_pt1 | contig 17447 bp, 19 predicted proteins | sample S45metaG_FD_129847 | JGI IMG/M metagenome (GOLD analysis project Ga0163161, IMG submission 129847) | Switchgrass rhizosphere microbial communities from Kellogg Biological Station, Michigan, USA - S4-5 metaG | ecosystem: Host-associated > Plants > Roots > Rhizosphere > Soil | place: USA... | reverse complement strand
GTGACCGCCCGTGCCCGCATTTATGTAGAGCATGTTCTCTGAATCGCGCAGATCGATATGCTTATCGACGAGATCGGTAAAACGCTTGGTCCAATCGTCCTGGATATAAAGGTCCCGCAAAAAAGCGAGCTCCTTCTGCGACTTCGGCATAAGCACTATTGTATGAATTCGGCGGAGTAGTGGTCTAGAGGCTTTATTTTATGAATTGAAACTCGCCAAATGCAGCTGGAACGTGGAAGTTTGGCTTTGGTGTTTTGGTCGGCCGCCACGAGAGGTAACCGCGCGTCGGGTCCTTGCCGACGCAGCGAAAGAGATTACCAAACCAGACGTCGCCGGACTTCGGTGTTTTTCCGAACGAGGCAAACGGTATCTTGATCGCCATGACCACCTTGCCTTTCTCTATGCGCGCCGCCGATTCCATTTTCGACATGTAATTCCAATCGGTGAGACGTTCTTTGGGGGTGACCTCGATACCGAGATCGATCCATTCGCCGGTCGGGGCGACCTCGAATTCAAAATACTTGTTCGGGGTCGCTTTGTCAGGTGCGATAAATATCTCGCAGACGTCGCGGTCCCATAATCCGCGAATTTTTTTCGTAACATCCGGCTTTTCACTAACAACAAGCGGTTCGGCCTGATTGGCCTCGAATCGCACATAAAGAGCTGTGTCAGACCATAGCAGCCGCGCCTTGGCGTGGCGGCCAATAGGAGCAAATTCTCCTGACCAGTAGCCGGTTATCGATTTTTCAGATGCCTTCTTCCATGCCGCGTCGTCGAGCCTTGCGATCGCGAAGTCTTTGTCGATGTGCTTGACCTGAAGTCTACCGGGCATCTTGTTCTGAGCGACGGCTGAAACGGCTGCCAGGCAAAGTGCGGCAGCAAGAAAAACTTGCAGTCTCATTATGGAACGATTTAACGCGAAGTGTGGCCGGATGGCAAGCGGCGCGTCGATTTAGCCGGTGTTCAAAACGGTGCGGAACGCCATTTTGGCGAGTTTCCACGTGCGGTCCCAATCGATCTTGCCTTCTTCGTCGCGGCCCATCAGCTTGTTGACGAACATCCGGCGAAAATCTTTCCCTTCGCGGCGGAGCATGAACTCCTTTGCGTATGGTTTGGCCGTCTCAAAGAAGTTGAACTCGGGGTCGGTCACAATGCCGATGCCCTCGAGCGTCATTAGCGCACGCATAATGTATGTGAAATTTGATGGAAGACGGAACGGGTAATCGTAAATGACGCCGGCGAGGTCGTAGGTCAATTCTTTGAAATTGACATCCTTGAGCTTGAGGTCAAAGTGAAACTGGAACATCCGCTCGACTACCGGACGAATGACCGTCGGGTTTGTGCCGGGCTTTAGAAAATCAAGCTCGATCAGGTCCTGCGCGATGCCCGCCGGGTCCTTCCCGACGACGTGAAAGAACGCATCTATCATCTTGGACTGCAGCTGTGGCGAGATGCGGCCGACCATTCCGAAATCAAAAAATGCGAGCCGTCCGTCGGGCATCACGAGCAGATTGCCGGGATGCGGATCGGCGTGAAAGAACCCGTCTTCAAGAAGCTGTTTGAGATAAGTTTTTATTAGTAAACGGTTTACCTTTGCCGGCGAGATGTTCTGTCGCCTCTGTTCCTCAAGATCGATGACCTTTGTGCCGTGGATGAACTCCATCGTCAGCACCTTCTTAGTCGTCGCGTTCCAATAGATGGTCGGGACATGGATGTTCGACCAATTTTTGAAATTCTCGCGAAACTGCTCCGCATTATGGCCTTCGGCGACGTAGTCCATCTCTTCGTGGATCGTCACGTCAAACTCGCGCAGCATACCGGCCCAGTCGGCGTTCTCGTTAAGCTGCGGAAATCGCTCGACAAAATTTGCGACGCGTTTGAGAATGACGATGTCGCCACGGATCGTTGCTTCGAGATTCGGCCGCTGAACCTTGACTGCGACTTCCTCACCGGTGTGCAGCCGTGCGCGATAGACCTGGCCGAGAGATGCCGATGCCACCGGCTCGATGTCGAACTCGGCGTAGACCTCATTTATCTTCCGACCCAGCTCTCGCTCGATGGTTGCAAACGCGACGTCGTTCGGGAACGGCGGCACCATATCGACGAGAGTGCCAAGCTCTGTGACGAAGGGCAGCGGCAGCAGGTCGGCCCGTGTGCCCATCGACTGGCCCATCTTGATAAAGGTCGGACCGAGCTTGATCAGTTTTTCCTTGAGCCAGATGGCCTGGCGTTCCTGGTTGCGGTCTTTGTTGGCATCCGTTCCGATAAGAAACCGCCGCAACCCGAGCATGAAAATGTGAAAGAACCACATCCGCGCGCCATACAGCTTTTCGCCAAAGACAGCGGCCCGTGTCAGCTTTTCCGATTCGGCAAGCCGCGCCCTGATTCGTTTCAGATGATGGCGGTGGTGGATATCGTACTGATCGAGATAGAGATATAGCGAGAGCATCGCGATGACACGCGAGATCTGGAATAGCCGCAAGTACCCGCGAACGCCGCCATATCTGTGCTCGACGGCAGACTCGACCTTTTGCAGTTCCCGTTCTTCCTCTATCCGCTGCTCGTTCGTGACCTGTTTTGCTATCGCCAATTCGCCGGCAGGCACGAGTAAATGCGACCCGTTGGTCGCGTCCACCGCCGCTCTTTCTTTTGCTAAGCTCTCGTTCACGTTGCTATTCGATGCCGCTCCCGACGCTCATTATGTCCCTAAAGGACCGCCAGCATGTTCTTTACGCCCTGATGGCGAAAATAGTTCGATGCGGTTCGCGTGTCCTTCTCGATCTGTGACCGGAGCTCGTCGATGCCGGTGAATTTGCGCTCGTCGCGGATACGGTGCAAAAAACGCACCCGCAGGACGTCGCCATACAGCTCGCGGTCAAAATCGAAGATATAGCTCTCTATAGACGGCTCAGTCGTGTCCTCGAACGTCGGCCGCACTCCGATGTTGGTGATACTCCTCCGCCAAACGCCGTCTATGAGCGTTGCGGTCGCGTAGACACCAAACTTCGGAATGACACGGTTATGTGGCTTTAGATTGGCCGTCGGAAAGCCGATCGTATGGCCGCGGCGGTTGCCGCGAATGACGACACCTTCAACGCCGTACGGCCGGCCGAGCATTCGCCGGGCAAGATTGACGCGTCCGGCGGCGAGTAGCTCGCGTACTTTTGACGAGCTTACACGCTGGCCGCGTATCTGCACTTCCTCGACCTCGTCGGAGGTGAAACCGAGCCTTTCGCTCATTGCGCGCAGCAGCTCGATATCGCCGCCGCGGTCCTTGCCAAAGGCAAAGCCTTTGCCGAGGTACACTTCCTTTGCATGCAAGCGGTCATGCACAATGTCGGCCAGAAAATCCTCGGCCGGCACCTGTGAGAACTCTTTCGTGAATGGAATAACGATCGCCTGCTCGATGCCTAACACTTCAAAATTTGCCAGCCTTTGGTCAAGCGTCTGCAACAAAGGCGGTGCCGATTCGGGATGCAGCACGGCGCGCGGATGAGGGTCAAAGGTCATCGCCGTGGGCACCGCTTTCACGGCCTTTGCCCGGTCGACGACCCGTTGCATTATCCTTTGATGGCCGAGATGCAGGCCGTCAAAAACACCGAGCGTCAGCAGCGTCGGCTTGGCGATATTGGCGTTCTCGATGCCGTGAAATATCTTCATCCGCTCTCAAATGGTATTTCACGCCTCTTTATTAGGCAACAGGCGATCCGGAACGGAAAGGTATGGCAGGATACGTTTTAGCACCGGTTGGGTTGGCTAAAATCCGGTTAGCAGAACTTTGTGGCGGAGGACATATGGCAAAAAATACTGACAAAGGCTTTAGAAAAGGCTCGGTCGATGACCGGTCGCAACTCAACCTCGATCCAAAAAACGGAAAATATGTGAAGCGGGACTTGGAGACCGGCGAGTTTATCGACATCAAAGAGGACAACGAGCCCTTCAAGGGCGTTGCGAAGGAACCAGACGGCCGGAAGCATCAGGACTAGCTTGCGGGGCGAAGCGAGGCTTTTAGCTTTTTCATCTCGGCTTTCGTGATGATGCGATAGGCCGGTTTCTCGGCTGCGTCGTGTTCCTTGCTGTGATGAACGGCCGGGTAATTTTTTGCCGCCATCTCGGCATCGAGACGCCTCCATTCGTCGTACATCAGCTTACCTGACGCATGCTCTTTCAGACGTCTACCCAGCTGAGCCCATGCGTCTATAAAGCTTGTGCCAGCCTCTCGATATTCACGGCTGCTCGCGAGAAAGGCGTCGAGTAGGTCGTCGTCCTTTCCGCCCTTCGCCTTGAAAACCCTGAGATTTAATCGACCGATCGAATTATCACCACAAAGCGGATCCCACAGAGTTTCGTTTTTCGGCGGAGTGCCAAGCGATCCCCATTCGTCCTTCAGCCATCGTCTCGCAGATTCCCGGTCAGGCGCCGCGTGTTCACCGCCGCGCGTTGCTTGATAGAGCCACTTATACGCGTCTTCGATACGGATATTCGGATCGGCCTTCCATTTGGGAAGAGCGAAATCGAGCAGGGCCGTGGACGCACAGGCAAGTATGAGAACTAAACCAAGGATCATGTTTTCCGTAAATCAAACAGGTTAAGTACGTTTCCGCTTAGGTGTCGGTGGTTGTCCAACGGGTCGCTTGACAATAGCATCTACAAGCCCCTCATAGTCGCCTGACAGCATGGCTGCCCAACCAGAACCATTTTTCTTAACCGTGATAATCTCTACTTTATCAACGCTTACGTCGGCGATCCGCACCTTCATACGATAGAGAACATGGACCAACTCGCCTTCGGTCACACCTCCAAGCACCTTCATCTCTGAGGCGCCAATTGTTGCACCAAAGCCGGGCGAAGTTCGATATATATAACTGATAAATCTGACATAAACCTCTTCCGGGCTCAACGCGGCATAAGCGTCAGCGTTCTTGACGCTAAGGATCTCGGTTCCGACCGTAGGCGGTTTTACTTCAAATAACGGAGTTAAAAGCGTCTTAAAACTGAGGAGAGCTTCCGGATGCATGAGTTTGACCGTTCCCACCGCATCGGTCTTCGACATTTCAAGATAGCGGCCGACAAACTGCTCAGGAGATTCGCTTGTTACTTGTGAAACAATACCCTGGGTCACAAATAAGGTAATCGCCAATGCAAGAAGTGCCATTTTCGGTGTAGGTCTCATATTCACCATCCTAATACATATGCGAACATCAGCGGTGCGACGATAGACGCGTCGGATTCGACGATGTACTTCGGCGTGCCCGCCTCGAGCTTACCCCAGGTTATCTTTTCATTCGGGACGGCGCCGGAGTAGCTGCCGTAGCTAGTTGTGGAGTCACTGATCTGGCAAAAATAGCCCCAGACGGGAACATTGTCACGCTGCAGGTCCTGGTGGAGCATCGGCACGACGCAGATCGGGAAATCACCGGCAATGCCGCCGCCGATCTGGTAAAACCCGATGGACGAGCCTTCGGACTCGCGCGTGTACCATTCGGCGAGCATCGTCATGTATTCGATACCTGTACGGACTGTATGGACGTTCTCGATGTCGCCGGTGATGACGTGGCCGGCGTACATATTGCCCATCGTCGAGTCCTCCCAGCCCGGTACGATCATCGGCAGGTTCCGCTCCATCGCTGCGTACATCCAGGAGTCTTTGAGGTCGATCTGGTAATACTCTTCAAGCGAGCCATTTCGCAGCACCTCGTACATGAATTCGTGCGGGAACAACCGCTTCCCTTCCGCCTCGGCATGCGTCCAGACCTCGACCATAGCCTTCTCGAGCCGCCGCATCGCCTCGTGCTCGGGGATACAGGTGTCTGTCACGCGATTCATATGCCGGTCGAGCAACGCCTGCTCGTCCTGCGGCGTCAGGTCGCGATAATTGGGCACGCGTTCGTAAAAATCGTGTGCGACGAGATTGAAGAGGTCTTCTTCGAGGTTGGCCCCCGTGCAAGAGATGATCTGCACCTTGTCCTGCCTTATCATCTCTGCCAGGCTCAGCCCCAACTCTGCCGTCGACATCGCCCCGGCAAGCGTGATCATCATCTTGCCGCCCGATCCGATGTGCCGCTTGTAGCCCTCGGCCGCGTCGATCAAAGCCGCGGCATTGAAATGGCGATAATGATGCTTTATGAATTCCGTGATCTGTCCGTTCATAAGAAACTGCCCGCGAAAGACGCAAAAAGACGCGAATAAGAAATAATATCTCATTCGCGTCTTTCACGCATTTAGCGCTATTCGCGCGTTGGTTATTGCAAAACAAGCGGCACCTGGGCCGCGATCTGCAGGTCCATCAACTCATAGAGACGGCGGTCGATCTGAAGGAAGAGGGCCGCCTTTTTTCCGGGGATGACCTTTTCAAACAGCGGAATATACTTTTGCCGCGTCTGCGCTAGGCCCACCTGGACGTCAGCCCATTGCTTTATCATCTTTATCGCCTGATCGTCGGTCAGCGTCTTTTGATTCGCTGCATAGTCTTTGATGATCAGGTAAAACGCGTCGTAATGCTTCGTCATTTCAGCGGCGTATTGATCATAGACCGGCCAGAATTTGGTCGCTTCGGTCGCGGTGAACGGCACGTTCACCGCGATTATCTTCTTTTTCTCCGATCGCAGGTCGCGGCGGACTAATTCGAGGTTCTTCTCGACCTCGATACCTGTATCCGTCTCCCTCTGCGCAAAAGCAGTGGTACAGCCCGATCCGATCAACAGGATCAGTAAGATCCTTGAAAAGTGCTTCATTCCATTTCCTCCTATGGTGCGACGCGTGATGTGTACCGCAAAATCGTCCCACCATCATATTTGCCGCGTGGTGAGCGAACAACTGTAAGAATTTACAGGCTAAATGGCGAACGACAATGGGCAAAGGGCGGTACTTTCCGGTGAAAGTGCCGCCCTTTGAACATTTGGATCTGCAATTTTGCCTAAAATGCTTCCGAGAAGCTGACCTCGCCCGCCACCGCGACCTGATAGGCCGAGACACGGCGTTCGAAGAAGTTGGCGAGCTCCTGGACGTCCTGCAGGTCCATGAAGGAGAACGGGTTCTTGGCGCCGTAGATCTTTTGCAAACCGAGCATCGCGAGCCGCTGATCGGCGATGAATTCGAGATACTGTCGCATATCGACAACAGACAAACCGGAGATGCCGCCCGAGAGGATGTCCTCGGCGAATTGCATCTCGCAATCAACGGCCTCGTCGAGCATCGTCACGATATTGCGCGTCATCGCCTCGTCAAAAAGTGCGGGCTCCTCATTGCGGACTTTGCTTACGACAGCGAGGGCGAACTGCATGTGTGCCGATTCGTCGCGAAAGACCCAGTTGGTGCCCGCGGCGAGTCCGTGAAGGAGCCCTTTCGATCGCAGGAAATAGACATATGCGAACGCGGCAAAAAAGAACAGCCCCTCGATACAAGCTGCAAAGCAGATGAGATTGAGCAGGAACTGCCGCCGATCGTCGGGCGTTTGCAGCGACTGCAAATCGTTGATCGAGTCGATCCATTTGAAGCAAAACTCGGCCTTTTTATGGATCGACGGTATGTTATCGACCGCAGCAAACGCCTGCTCACGCTCGTGATGGTCGGGAATGTATGTATCGAGGAGCGTCAGATAAAACTGCACGTGCACCGCTTCCTCATAAAGCTGCCGCGAGAGGTACATCCGGGCCTCGGGCGAGTTGATGTGCTTGTAGAGATTGAGCACGAGATTGTTCGACACGATCGAGTCACCGGTAGCAAAAAACGCAACAAGGCGATTGATCATATGTCGTTCGCTCGCCGTCATCTTGTTTCGCAGGTCGTTGACATCGGTCGAAAAATCGACCTCCTCGACGGTCCACGTGTTCTTGATGGCATTGCGATACATCTCGTAGAACGCCGGGTATTTCATCGGTCGAAGTGTGAGGTCAAATCCGGGATCCAATAACATTTTTCAATTCTCCTAACTCAATCAGCCGCTCGTCGCGTCATCGCGGCCTTAATTCCACAGACCATCGCTGCAAAAATTAGGCCGACCCGAACGAGATTTCCGTATATCCATTCCGTCGCCGCAGTAGCCAAAGTTGCCGGCGGCGTATTCATCGGGTCCGTAAAAAGAATGGCGTTACGGGGATAGTGGAACGTAAACGTGATCACATCCACCGCGACCATCAGAACAAACGCACTAAACAACCACCATCGCCGCTCACGCGCTCCGCGCCAGTTCAGGATCAGCGTTATCAAAAATGCGATCTGGGTCAGCGGTGCGACAACCCGAAAGTAGTTTCCCGGATTCGTGACGCGCATGAATTGCTTTGCGTGCTCTAGCGACTCCGGAACATTTGCTGCGTAATTCGGGGCCATTACGACCGATTCATATAGCCCGCCGCCGAGGGACATTCCGACGAGGATGATGGCCCCGCCGAGAGACAGGTCCCGTAATAGCCGCATACAACCTTTATTGACACGCCTCGCATGCCTCAGGATTCTCGAGCGAGCACACGAGAGCTTCCTGCTCGGTGTAGGTAACCTTGGGTTCGGCGGTGGGGATCGTTTCGCCCGCGGAAACCTGGGCGATACGCGTCGCGGGCCGCGAACGCAGGTAATATGTCGTCTTCAACCCCTTTTGCCACGCGTACATATACATCGACGAGAGCTTGCCGATATTCGGGCTCTCCATAAATAAGTTGAGCGATGCCGACTGATCTATGTATGCACCGCGGTCGGCCGCCATGTCGATAAGGGAACGCATAGGTATTTCCCATGCGGTGCGATATATTGCCTTGAGTTCATCGGAGAATTCGTCGATCTCCTGCACCGACCCCTCGGCAAGTTTGATCTTGTTGCGGATCTCTTCGGTCCACATGCCTGCGGCTTTTAGCTCGCTGACGAGATACTTGTTGATCTGAACAAAATCGCCTGAAAGCGTCTCACGCTTGAAAAGGTTCGACACCTGCGGCTCGATGCACTCGTAACAGCCGGCGATCGACGCGATCGTCGCGGTCGGTGCGATGGCGAGCATGAGCGAGTTCCTAAGGCCGGTCGCTCTGATCTTTTCACGCAACGCGTCCCATCGAGTCATATCGTCGGGCGTCACGCCCCAGAGATCGAATTGCAGATCGCCCTGCGCCGCACGCGTCTCGAGAAACGCCGGATGGCATCCGCGTTCGATCGCGAGATCGCTCGATGCATTGAGAGCGGCGTAGTAGATCTCTTCCTGAATGCGAGCAGACATCTTGCGGGCCTCTTCGCTGTCGAATGGAAGCCGCATCTGGAAAAACACGTCCTGCAAGCCCATGAGCCCGAGGCCAATGTTGCGCCATCGGTTGTTCGATGCGGTCGTCGACGGGATCGCGTAATAGTTGAGGTCGATGACGCGATCGAGCTGGCGAACGGCCAATCTCACGCTGCGATGCAGCTTTTCAAAATCGAACTCACCGTCGCGCACATATCTCGCCGCGTTGATCGAACCGAGATTGCACACCGCCGTTTCGTTCTCGCTCGTCACCTCGATGATCTCCGTGCAGAGATTCGAGAGATGGACTACGTTCTCGGGCCGCGCTGTCTGGTTCGATTTGCGATTGGCCGCATCCTTAAAGGTCATCCAACCGTTGCCCGTCTGCGCCATGGTGCGCATCATCTTGGCGTAAAGCTCGCGAGCCAGGACCTGCCGCATGAAAAGGCCTTCCTCTTCGGCTTTCAAATACGCAGCCTCGAATTCATCGCCGTAAAGATCTGGAAAATGCGGCACGGCCTTCGGGTCGAAAAGCGACCACACGCCATCGGCCTGGACGCGTTTCATGAAAATGTCCGGGATCCAGTTGGCGATGTTGAGGTTGTGCGTACGGCGTGCCTCGTCGCCGGTGTTATCTCTTAATTCAAGAAAATCTTCGATGTCGGCGTGCCACGTCTCGAGATAGACACAGCACGCGCCCTTTCGTTTGCCGCCCTGATTGACGGCCGCAACGCTCGAATCGAGTGTTTTGAGCCATGGCACGATACCGTTGGAATGGCCGTTCGTGCCGCGAATAAGCGACCCTTGGGACCGCACTCGATGATAGGCAATTCCGATGCCGCCACTAAACTTAGAGAGCATGGCGACATCGGAATACTTGCGGTAGATACTATCGAGGCTGTCCTGAGGGCTGTCGAGCAGGAAACACGAAGAGAGTTGTTCGTGCTGTGTACCCGAGTTGAAGAGCGTTGGCGTCGATGGAATGTATTCCAGCGACGAGAAAAGATGATAAAGGTCGATGGCCTCGTATGGGCTCTCGGCCAAACCGCAGGCGACGCGCATCCAGCAGAATTGCGGCGATTCGATGACGTCACGCTTTGTCGGATTTTTTAAGAGGTAGCGGTCATACAAAGTGCGCAGGCCGAAGAATTCGAACAGGTCGTTGCGCGTTTGCTCGATCGCGTCATTCAATTTGCGGCTGTTGTCGCAGACGAATCGATAGACACGCTCGTTAATAAGCCCTTCGCTGTGGCCGAAGGCGATCGACTGCGAAAAAGAATGTATCTCCTGATTGCGGACTTCTTTTTCTATGTACTGATTGAGGAGCCGTGCGGCCACGCGTGAGTATTCGGGCTCCTCAAAGATCAAGCTCGCTGCAGTTTGAATCGAAAGCTTGTCGAGTTCCTTTGTCGTCGCTCCGTCATACAGTCCGCTGATCGTCTTCGTCGCTATCCGCATCACGTCGACGTTCGCGAGATTTGTCGTGCAGCGTGAGATGGCGCGGACGATCTTGTTTATGTCGACAGGTTCAAGCGAACCGTTGCGCTTTTTGACCTGCATCGAGGTCTGCGTCGTGTCGGTCTGTTTTGCGGTTCCGGTGGCAGCGAAGAATGTGTCCATATTTGTCGCCAAGAGTGCTCCTTGATCGATGAAAATTGAGCGAAAAATTTCCACCAACCCATTACGCTTTTTTTCAAAGCGTGGGCCTATCAAAAATGCCCTTGTTTTTGAATATTAAGGCAGGTCTTTGGCAAAAAAATTCAAAGGCCGTTCCTTTAGTGGATATAGAATATATTGTAGTGGAAACACTTTGTCAACACTAAATGTAGTGGTTTTGAAACTTTTTTCTAAAACCTGTTATTTCAACAATTAGCGCGCCGACGCTCACGTGAAGCGTGAAATTATGTGTAACACCCTGTTAATGATTTATCGACAATAATTTACGGAGAATTAACATCGCCTTTTCGCCCGCTCAATTGGCCTCGATCACTAACTCGTCATAACCGAATCGGACATTGTCCGGCAGCAATTTAGAGTCGCGCTCGTAGAGAATGTCGTGATTGAGATGCGTGAGAAAAGCGCGTCTTGGAGCGAGGTCAGAGATGATCGAGAGCGCTTCTTCTAAACAAAGATGCGTCGAGTGCGGCTTAATGCGAACGCAATCGAGAACAAGCACTTCGAGGTCGCGGAGGCCGTCCATCGTTTCTTGCGGAATTGTTTTTAGATCGGTCGCATACGCGAAGTCGTTAAAGCGATATGCAATGACCGGAAGCTCACCGTGGATCACTTCCAGAGGAGTCACGGTCAGGTCCTCGCCGATCATAAAAGGCGCCGTCGGCTCTATTGTGTGTGGAATGAGCTTTGGCAGTCCGCCGCCAAAATGCGTCGGCTGAAAGATGTATTGGAAGATGCGGCGAAGATCGATCCAAGCGATGTCGTTGGCGTAGACTCCCAATGCACCGTATTTGAAATTGAGCGGACGGATGTCGTCGAGACCAAATACGTGATCGACATGACAGTGCGTGATCAGGACGGCGTCGAGATGCTGGATCTTTGCCCGCAGGGCCTGTTGCCTAAAATCTGATGACGTGTCGACGAGAACTTTCTTGTCGCGGTGTTCGATCAAGATCGAAGCGCGCAATCGCTTATCTCGCGGATCGGCCGATAAACACGTCTCACAGTCGCAGGCGATCGATGGAACGCCGGTCGATGTACCTGTGCCTAAAAATGTAAGCTTCATCACCTCTATCTTAGCCCTGTTAGGCATGGTCTATAAAAAGGCGGCACGCTCATCTGGCAGTTTATGTATGCCGGTACACAATTAAAAACTTCCAAATGCGCAAAGATACTTAACAGTTGCATGCAGAGCATGGAATACCGACTCGCTCGGAGGCGGAGCTTTGCATCGCTGGTTTTGGGAGGTGATATATATGGATAAACTATTGAAAAATCTTGCATTTATGATGGTGTTAGCGGTTACGCTCGCATATTCCGTAAATGCCCAAAAAGAAACAAAAGTTGTAGTTAATTCGGACGGCTCGTATTCGGTGATCGAGTATCCGGTCGATAAAGAAGTCACAGTAAGGCTCCTGCCAATGAAGGGTATAACTAGTACCGGAATGGCACACGTTCTCAGGACCGCGAACGGTACTAAGGTGATGTTTGACGTTACGGGAGCACCGAGCGATTGGACAAATGTCTATGCTTATGCGGTCGATCCAACCGGAACGCCTACGCTGCTCGGCCCGATACAATTTACCGGCGGGGTCGGTAAAGCGGAGTTTATGACACCAAATGATCGTTTCATGCTCGTTCTCTCGCCCACCGAGGGATTGACGACGTATGATGCATCGACGTCATATGTGTTTCGAAGCGAGGTGCCCTCTGGGTATACGGTCGTCACCCGGCTTCCAAAAGGGTCTGTTGTGAACAGCGTGGCCTCTGTATCGACCGATGTCATTACCACGTCGTACGATGTGCCGATGCTGGGGATGACAAAGTACAAAGGAAAAACAACAGAGGTCAAGTTCCGGTTTAGCGGCGAGCTTAAGGGCCTCGAAGGAAAAGCGTATCTCAAGCCTGACGGAGGCAAGACGTCGGTCAGGATGAAATTTGATGATATGAAGAAGGTCCCGCCTGATAAGCGATTTGTCCTTTGGGCGTCGGGACCCGATGGTTACACCAAGATCGGCCAGGTCGTCCACACGGGCAGCCGCGATGAGGCTGAGATCAGAGGCGAAACCTCGATGGCCGACTTCGGCTTGCTCCTGACGGTGGAAGATGCCGATGTGGATCGTCCGACGAGTAAGATCTATTCGACCTTTACGGTAGTTTCACCGTAAGGAAATTTAAACTAGATATTTTCAGGCGGCCTCAATGAAGGCCGCCTTTTTTTGGTTCGGCTCGATCAAGGTCGATCTTATTTCTTTCCGAGAATGTCCGCGCCCGAGAATTTCTGTGCAGCCTGCGCTTTTAGTTTTTCCTCGGTCGCACGGATCAGATGGACATATTGCATCCGCAGATCGCCGAGCAGGACGTCGAGTAGCCGGGCTTCTTCGGGATGCAGGTTACCGGTCGTCTTCTCCTTAAGCATACCGAGGACGTCGAGCCAGTATTTGCCTGTTTCGAGGTCGAGAGCACGTTTGCCTGTTGCGGGATGAGGCACGGCACCGAGAGCGGCAGCCGCATTGGTCGCCAGTGTTGACAGAAAATTAACAAAGCTCGCGGGGTCATCGGCACCGGGAATGTCGCTCGCGGCGCCGTCCATGTCAGCATCATCCGTGCTATCAGCGGCCTTATCGCTGACCGGAGCTGCAGCAGACTCCTCTGCGGGCTTCTCTTCAACTTTCGGCAGCGGAGCAGCGTCGAGAGTCACGCCCTCCTTGACCGAGCCGTCGGGGTTGAATTTTCGCCGGTCGGCGACCTTAAATGTGACCTCTTCCTGGTTCTCGTCCTTACCGATCATAAATTCCTTTTGCTGGTTGAATTCTAACACCTCGCCGAACCGCCTTTCCAGACTGTCAACGCTTTCGAGACTTGCTAGACTGTTACGGTATGTCCAAAGCGTTCGACGAACTAGTTGCCGTAATGGCCCGCCTGCGTGCTCCCGGGGGATGCCCATGGGACCACGAGCAGACATATGCCTCGCTTTCGCAATATCTGCTGGAAGAGGCGTATGAGACCTTTGACGCCATTCACGAAGCCGACCAGACCGGCGACACGGCAAACCTCCGTGAAGAACTTGGCGACTTGCTGTTGCAGGTCGTCTTTCACTCGACGATCGGGGCTGAGCGCGGCGACTTTACGATCGACGAGGTCGCCGAGGGCGTTAGTAAAAAGCTTGTTCTACGCCACCCGCATGTTTTTGGTGACGCGAAACTCGCTCGTGCGCAGGACGTCCTCGATAACTGGGACAAGCTAAAGGCTGACGAGCGGGCGGCGTCGGGCAAGAAGCAAAAGGTCAGCGAATCGATACTAGATGAAGTGTCGATCCACTTCCCCGCTCTTCTCGAGGGTCTGAAGCTCACCAAAAAAGCCGCAAAGGTCGGGTTCGACTGGGACGACATAGAACGTATCTTCGACAAGATCGCCGAAGAGATCGCTGAGCTTCGTGAAGCGATCGACGGCGGCCGCAATGAACATATCGACGAAGAAATGGGCGACCTGCTATTTGCCGTTCTCAATCTCGCCCGCCATCTCGACGTCGAGCCCGAGACCGCACTTAAAAAGACCAATCGCAAATTCCGTCAGCGGTTCAAGTTCATCGAAGACGAGCTAAAGCGACAAGGTAAGACGCTCGACGCTGCAACGCTCGGCGAGATGGACGCGCTTTGGGACAAGGCAAAGGCGGCCGGCAATTGATCAGAACGCGACCATACGCTCAAGAAAGGTGAGAGCATCGTCGTAGATTCCCGGACATTTCGATTCGCGCGGACCGGCGATGAGTGTTTCATTGCAGCTCACCAGCCTGGAACACGACTGAAACAGTTCGTCGGAAAAAAGCTCGCCCTGAGCCAGATCGACATGAATAAACGGCTTATCAAATTGCTTTGCCAGGGAAATCGTTAGCCGTGTGCCGCCATCCGGTGTTCCGCGTGAAACTACCAGGACGCCTTCGCTTCCTGTCACATTAAGCCTCGTTCGCTCAGCAGGATCGGATGTTTCCGTTTCAACAAGCCCCTGATAAACATCGGGAATGCGGCCGTCTTCGGCCCAGCGGCCTTTTGGGATGAAGCCGCCGTACGCTATACCGTGCCTGATCGCAAAGTCGAGGGCAGCGCGATCGACGCCGGTCTGGCCGCCCGACATGATCTTACTCGGCGAAAAGCTCATTTAGACGGTCAAGTATCTCCTTTTGCACCGCGCCGTCCGCTTCGCCGATCTTTTTTACGAGGCGTACGGCATCGACGGCACGTATCTGATCGAGAACGACGGCTCGCTTGCCGCCGAGCAGGTCGATGGCGATACGTGTCGGATAGCCGTTGGGCGGCGAAGAAATGGGAGCAACGATGACATGTGGCAGGTTGTGGTTCATCTCGTCGGGGGAAATGACAAGGCACGGCCGCGTGTTCTTGGCGTTCTGAGTGATCTCGGCGTCGAGATTGACCAGGTATATGTCAAAGCGGCTTACCATTGCCACTCCTTTTTGTCGAACGTATTGGCCGGCCCGTCCGCGGGTGATGCTCCATCGTCCTCGGCTGTTTTGAAGGCCTCGTCCCAACCGGAACGCGGCCCGTGAGCGTTGCGGATGAGAATTCCCTCCGGATGAAGCTCAACGTCGACCTCGCCCGAAATGTGGCTTTCCTCAAGTAAAACCTTGGGAATTCTGACTCCCTGCGAGTTGCCGATCTGGATGATCTGGGTCTTCATAATTACATCGTAATTACATTTTGATTGGATCGCAAGCGTTCGGTCAAGAGATCTTTTCAAGGCCATTCATAAAGGATCGCAGAGCCTCAGGCACCGTCACTGATCCATCTTTCTCTTGATAATTCTCCAAAATCGCGATCCACGTGCGACCAACCGCCAAGCCGCTGCCGTTCAATGTATGAACAAATTCCGGCTTGGAGCCGCCGGCACGACGGAATCGAGTATTCATCCGCCGCGCTTGAAAATCGCCGCAATTCGAGCAGCTCGATATCTCACGATAGGTATCCTGTGAAGGCAGCCAAACCTCGATGTCATACGTTTTCTTCGCCCCAAAGCCCATGTCGCCTGTCGAAAGAACGACAGTCCGGTAGGGCAAGCCGAGCAATTGCAGGATCTTTTCGGCGTCCGCAGTAAGTTTTTCGTGTTCTTCCTCCGAATCTTCCGGCATGCACAGTTTGACGAGTTCGACCTTTTCGAACTGGTGCTGGCGGATGAGGCCGCGTGTGTCCTTGCCATAGCTTCCGGCTTCACTGCGAAAACATGGCGTATACGCGGTGTAGTATTTTGGCAGGTCGGCCGCGTCGAGCGTCTCGCCGGCATGATAATTCGTGACCGGTACTTCTGCGGTCGGTATCAAGGCAAACTGTCGATCGTCCTTGATATGAAAAAGGTCCTCCTCGAACTTTGGCAGCTGATTTGTGCCGAACAACGCCTGGCGATTGACCAGGAACGGCGGCAGCGTCTCGGTGTAACCATGCTCGCGGGTCTGGACATCGAGCATAAAGTTGACCAACGCGCGTTCCAGCCGAGCACCTGCTCCATTGAGTATCGCGAAACGCGAGCCCGCGATCTTCGTCGCCCGCTCGAGATCGAGAATACCGAGAGCCGTGCCGAGATCGACGTGGTCCTTTGGCTCGAAATCGAACTCACGCGGCTCGCCCCAGCGGCGAATCTCCCTGTTTGCGGTCTCGTCTGGGCCGACTGGCACGTCAGAGGCCGGAATATTTGGCAAGCCAGCAAGCAATTCCTGCATGGCGGTGTCGGCCTGGTCGCGCTGCCGCTCAAGCTCGGTCTGCTTCTCCTTGAGGCCCGCAATTTCGGCCTTTTTTGCTTCGGCCTCATCTTTTTTGCCAGCCTGCATCAGGGTGCCGATTTCTTTGCTGGCCGCGTTTCGCTGCTGGTTTATGGCATCGGCCTCGCCGATGACCCGCCGGCGCTCGGCGTCGAGCTCGACAAATCTGTCGAGCGCATCCTGCGGAGTTCCGCGCGACGAGAGTGCCTCGCGGACGAGGTCGAGATGCTCCCTGACGAAGTTGAGGTCCAGCATGTGATTACAATGTTATCACGTGGCCGCGATATTGTTTCCGAGGTTGTTTTCGCCTAAAATCTACCATTCGTCGAATTTAGCAAAATCGCTATGGCAAACAAAATTCGCAAGGCTGTTTTCCCGGCTGCCGGCCTCGGCACACGCTTTCTGCCCGCGACCAAAGCGTCGCCCAAGGAGATGCTGCCGCTTGTCGACAAGCCGCTCATTCAGTACGGTGTCGAAGAGGCCGTGGCCAGCGGTATCGAGTCGATCCTCATCGTCACGGGCCGCGACAAAACGGCGATCGAGGACCATTTCGACATCTCGTTCGAGATGGAGCATATGCTCAAGGAGCGCGGCAAGAACGACCTTTTTGCCGAGGTGCGTGCCGTCTCGGACCTTGCTCGCATAAGCTATACACGCCAGAAAGAGGCGCTGGGCCTGGGCCATGCCATCTATCAGGGCAAGGATTTCGTCGGAGATGAGGCCTTTGCGGCCGTTCTGGCCGACGACATAATCGACGCCAACGTGCCGGCGTTGCAGCAGATGATCGGCGTTTACCAAAAATACGAC
>Ga0163161_10001463_pt1 | contig 17453 bp, 13 predicted proteins | sample S45metaG_FD_129847 | JGI IMG/M metagenome (GOLD analysis project Ga0163161, IMG submission 129847) | Switchgrass rhizosphere microbial communities from Kellogg Biological Station, Michigan, USA - S4-5 metaG | ecosystem: Host-associated > Plants > Roots > Rhizosphere > Soil | place: USA... | reverse complement strand
TTGGAGGTCACGACCTCGTCGACGCAATTGCAGGAACTGACCGACGCGTTCATTTACCTGACGAATTACCCGTACGCGTGCTCGGAACAGATCTCCTCGCGGATGATCTCGATCGCGGCGATGCGCGACGTGTTGAATGCGTTCAAGGCCAAGGACATGCCGACGCCAGAAAAGCTGAACGAGTACTTTGCGCGCGACATCGAGATACTCAAATCCCGACAGCGCGACGACGGCAGCTTTGGTTTGTGGAAACGCGACAAGGAGCGCTACGAGTACCCATTTCTCACCGTCCATGTCGCCCACGCCCTCGCTCTCGCAAAGCTTAAAGGCTACAAGGTGCCGGACGATATGCTCAACAAGACCAAGCCTTATCTGAAGGATGTTGAAAAGCACTTTGACGATTGGTACAAGAACTCGCCAGAGGTGCGTTGGACGATCTCGGCCTATGCGCTATATATCCGCGACATGATGGGCGATAAGGATACGGCGAAGGCCAAACGGCTGCTCGCCGAGGCGACGATCGAGAAGATGCCGTACGAGGCACTTGGCTGGATATTGGACGTCCTCGCGAACGACCCGAATTCACAAGCTGAGGTCCAGGCGATCTTGCATTACCTCAATAACCACGTGGCCGAGACGGCAGCCACAGCGAACTTTGTCACCGATTATCGCGATGGGGCATGGCTGATAATGGCGTCCAATCGCCGCGCAGACGGCGTGCTGCTCGAGGCGTTGATCAAGACCGACCAGAAGAACGACCTCATTCCAAAGCTCGTCCGCGGCCTGCTCGATCACCGCGTCAAGGGCGCGTGGTCGAATACACAGGAGAACGTGTTTATCCTGTTAGCTCTCGACCGGTATTTCAACGCGTTCGAAAAGGTGACGCCTGATTTTGTGACGCGTGTTTGGCTCGGCAATACGTACGCCGGAGAGGAGGCGTTCAAGGGGCGGTCGGTCGACTCGAAGGAGATCAACATTCCGATGTCGTACCTTGTCGATCAGGGCGGGACGTCGAACCTCTTTATCGACCGCGAAGGTGCTGGGCGCTTGTACTATCGGATCGGAATGAAATATGCGCCAAAGAATCTGAAGCTCGATCCGGCGGATTACGGATTTACGGTATTGCGAAAATACGAAGCTATCGATGATAAGGATGATGTGAAACAAAACGCCGACGGTACGTGGACGATCAAGTCAGGTGCCCGCGTTCGCGTGCGGCTGACAATGGTCGCACAGGCACGACGCTATCACGTCGCACTAGTCGATCCGTTGCCCGCGGGGCTCGAGATCCTCAATCCCGAGCTTGCGGTGACCGAGGCAATTCCTGCTGACCAGGGCGACGGCAACACGGGCGTCGTGACCTACGGCAGCCGCTCGTATGGCTACGGCTCGTGGTGGTGGCGGCAGTATTGGTTCGAACATCAGAACTTCCGCGACGAGCGTGCCGAAGCATTCACGTCGCTGCTGTGGGAAGGCGTTTACAATTATACCTATGTCACGCATGCAACGACGCCGGGAGAATTCGTTGTTCCGCCTGCGAAGGCTGAAGAGATGTATCACCCCGAGACCTTCGGACGGACCGGAACTGACTTTGTCCGCGTTGAATAGATATTTGCAACTATTAGAAACCCGTGCGAGGATATCGCTGTCCTCAGAAACAATATGAAGATAGCGATATTCTGTCTCGCCGCCGCTGGCCTCATTTTCACCGGCTGCGGCCTGAAACTTACCGAATCCGCAAATACCAATGCGGCGTCGTCCGTCGCATCTCCGCCGGCTTCGGTACCTTCGGCCACCCCACCGCATGTTGTCCCGACGACGGACGCTAAAGCCACTAAGCAGCCGCAGTTATGCGGAGCCGTTACTGAGCCCGGCAAAAAGTTTATTGCGGAGCAGAGCTTTCCGTTCGATTACGAGCCGTTTCGCGGCTCGTGTTTTGTTACATTCGGAAATTTGAAGGAGATGGTCGACGAGACAGATGTTCCGCGCGGCTCGACCTTTCATATCTATAAGGACGGAAAGCAGGTCTTCCAGTTTCCCGCCGCTTTAGGGTATGACGACTGGGTTGAGGCAGCGGCATTTGAGGATCTGAACGGCGACGGACTCACCGACGTGATCATCGCAGGCAGGTGGCTCGGCACAAACTTTTCGGCTCCGATCAACGTCGTGTATGTAAACACCGGCACCACCTTTACAACAAATACTGAGGCAAACAAGAAGCTTGATAAGCTAAAGTCGATCGCCGCGATAAAAAAGGCGGTTAAGCGCGACCTCAAGAGCTTTTTCTAGCTTGCAGGTTATCGCGCCTCGATCGGGATAAGGTCATCCGCACCGCCATTTTCTGCATGGAAGCGGAGTGGCACCACAAGCGGCGTTTGAAAACCGACCTTTTCATAAAAGGGCATCATCTCGCGGTAGTCGCGGTGGACGCGATTTGCAAGGTCATGTGCTTCGTCACGCAGTAACTTCAGCATCGCGTGCGCAGGCGAATCGACGTCGAAGGGGATCGACTCTCCGTTTGGTGTGAGAAAAGCGGCGATCGAGGAATGCTTGTCTCGAGGCTTGACCGCGGCAATGACGTCAGCGTTTTCGCCAGCAGCGCCCTGTGCGTCAATAACCTTATTTAGCTGATTCTTACCGCCATCGAGTACGATCAGGTCCGGCCGTTTTCGCTTCGCAACGCGAAGTGTTCGGACCACTGCATCCGCAAGCGCTGCGAGCTCACTTTTTTCGCCCGATAAGATGAACTGATAGTCCGCGGATATATACCGACCTTTTTCCCAAACCGCTGACGCTCCAACAAACCCGGTACCGGAGATGTGAGCAACGTCGAACGCCTCAACGCGCTGCGGCGGTGATGACAAATTAAAAATATGCGCAAGCCTGGCTGATATGCGGTCGGCAGTCGCTCGCGGCCGTGCACGGTCGATCTCGTGTTCATCGCGGCCCAGAACGAGACTGCGCGCAGCATTAATGCCCCGGCCGCGGCCGACGCTGATGACGGCGGGACGGCCAAAACGCTTGGATAACCGTTCGATCAGTTCTTTTCTGTCGTAGAAATCTACAGGCCCGCGAATCTCCTTAGGCAAATGGGTGACATAGAAATTGCCGATGATCTGGCCTAACGCTTCGTCCGGCGTCGGAGCCTCCTCACGCGTTACGTCGAAAACTTTTCGGCCCAGGACCGTCCGGCCGCGCGTCGTGACAAGATAAACCGTAAAACCAGTCGGTGTTTCTTCGATCTCATAAGTATCGACCGCATCATCGAGCCATAGCTGCCATCGGGCCTGGTTCCAGTGACGCTCGACCGATTCGAGAATATCCCGGAAGACAGCGGCCTCTTCAAAATCGAGCTCGTCGGAATTGGCGGTTATTAGTTGTTTGATCGTGGAGCGAAACTTGCGGCGATCATTGGCTAGGAATAATTGTACAAGCTCGACGCGCTCCGCATATTTCTGCATACTGCACAGTTTTGCCACACACGGCGCGATACACCGGCGGCGATAGAATTGCGTGCATGGCATAGGAAAGCTGCCATCGATGTCGATATCACAGGTCCGCAGACGAAATCGGCGGTTCAGGTAATCGATCAGGATGCGGGCCGCAGTCCTTGGCAGGAATGCGCCGAAGTATTCGGCGCCATCATCTTCGATCGCACGTGTCGCGAGAACGCGCGGAAAACGCTCAGTTGTCAGTTTCATGTGCGGATAACGCCGGCCCTCGAGATCGAAGATGTTTGTAACTGTTGGGTCGTTTTTCATCTCGCGGCCGATTGATATGCGTTGAGCATTTCCTTGATCGTTTCCAGCGAATCTGCCTCTTCCGGCTTTTTGTCTTCACGCCATCGCGATATACGCGGGAAACGAACTGCGACTCCTGAGCGATGACGCGTCGATGGCTGGATCGCTTCGAATGCAAGTTCAAAAACGAGTTCGGGCTTGACGGCGCGGACGGGGCCGAATTTCTCGAGCGTGTTATCGCGGACAAAACGATCGACCTTTCTGATCTCGGCGTCAGTCAGCCCTGAATACGCTTTTGCAAACGGCACGAGTTGATCGCCGTCCCAGACGCCGAAAGTATAGTCGGTAAAGAGGTTAGAGCGTTTTCCCGAGCCTTTTTGGGCGTATATCAGCACGCAGTCTACCGTCAGCGGGTCGATCTTCCATTTCCACCAGTCGCCGCGATGGCGGCCGACTCGATAGGGCGAGCCTCGGTGCTTGAGCATAAAGCCCTCGACGCCGAGCGACCGGCTTTTTTCACGATGTTTTCCTAATTGCTTCCAGCTTGTTGCCCGAACGGATTCAGTAGGCCGAATGACCTGCTTTGCCGCTCCGCTGAGGCTGTCGAGAACCTGTTCAAGAAACTCGCGTCGCGTCTTAAAATCGAACGAGCGAATATCGCGGCCTTCGTATTCGAGAAGGTCATAGCATTGGAGGATGACAGGAACCTCTTCCAGAAGTTTCGCCGACAAATTCTTGCGGCCGATTCGTCGCTGCATTTCAAGGAACGGCAGAACGCCCCCATCGCGCCACGGCAAGAGCTCGCCATCGAGAACGGTGCCATTCGGCAATTCATATGCGGCGTCTGCGACCTCGGGAAAACGCTCGGTCATCAGGTCTTCGCCGCGCGACCAGATGAAGACCTCGTCAGCGCGCTTGATGACCTGGGCGCGGATGCCATCCCATTTCCACTCGGCCTGCCAGTCGGAAACCTTGCCGAGCTCGTCGGGCGCTACATCGATCTGGTGTGCGAGGTGGAACGGATACGGCCGGGCGATCGCGGTCTCGTCCGGCTCGAGATCGGGACCGACCAGCTTGTTAAAGAATTCCGCGGACGGCGACCATTCGCCCATCAGCCGGTGCGCGATGATGTCGGTCTGCAACTCGGAGAATTGCGATAAAGCCCGAACGACCAACAGCTGTGAAACGCCCACGCGAAAAGCCCCGGAAATTAGTTTGTTGTAAACGAGCCGTTGGGAATAATTCATCCGCGACCACGCCGAAGTGACGGCGTCTTTTTGCGTCGCTTCATCGAGGCGGCGTAACGGAAGAAGTTGGTCCTCGACAAGCGTATGAAGCGGCGTCTCATCGAGATCGGTGTTATTCGGCAACAGGAGCGCGCTGGTCTCGGCGCCGTCGCCGACCGTATCGCGCGACTCAAAGTACAGCCACTCTGGAATGCCCGACGCTTCGATCGCCCACTCGCGGAGAAACCGCGACGGGATGATCTGACGCGGCTTGCGGCCCGAGAGGAAGTACAACGCCCAAGCCGCGTCGTGAGGAGCCGCTCGTTCGAAATAGAACTTCATCGCCTCGACCTTTTCGTTGGTCTTGTTGGTCTGGTCGAGTTCGACGTAAAGTTCGCTAAACAGCTTCATATCGCTCGGGGGCACGCTCATTCACACTGGCGTTTCTGCCTTCAGGCTCGACTCGCTCTCCTCATCTAAAAGCTCTGGTCCGTCGTCGCCGATGAATTGTGTCTTTAGGGCGACTGCGTTCGTTCCGTTCTCGTTCAGCCAGCGGACCACCTCGGGTGCGAAGCCATGGGTTACGTAAACAGTTTCCGCACTGGTCGCCTTGATCGCAGCGTTCAGCTCGGGCCAATCGGCGTGATCGGAAAGCACAAAGCCGCGGTCGACCGCACGCTGCCTCCGGGCTCCGCGAACCATCATCCAGCCTGAGGCGAATGCTGTCGATTGCGTGCCGAAACGCCGCAGCCAGGTCGATGTTTGGGCCGAGGGCGGAGCAACGATCAAAGAGCCAACATATTCTTTCCGATTCGTCACGCCACCGGCGTAGATGGTCGGCGCGAGGCGGACGCCGGCTTCTCGATAGGCTCCTGTCAGCCGCTCGACCGCGCCGTGGGTATAGATGCGGCCGATCGAGGCGTCAATGCCGGCGAGCACACGCTGTGCTTTACCGAGCGAATAGGCGAATATGACCGATGATTTGCCGCGTTCCTGATTCCGGCGCCACCAGTCATTGATCTCGCCAAAAACCTGCTCCGGCGGTGGCCAGCGATAGATAGGCAGGCCGAAGGTCGCTTCCGTAATAAAGTTGTGGCACTTGACCGTCTCGAATGGCTTGCACGTCGGGTCCGGCGTGAGTTTATAGTCGCCCGAGGCGACCCAAACCTCACCTTTGTATTCCACGCGGACCTGAGCCGAGCCGAGAATATGGCCCGCGGGATGGAACGAGACCTTCACGCCATTAACGGTCGTGGTCTGGCCATACTTTCGAGTAGATAGGCTCGCGTCCTCACCGAGCCGAATACGTGCGAGTTGCTGTGCCTCCTCGGTCACGACATATCGCTTGCTGCCGTAATAGGCGTGATCGGAATGAGTATGTGTCAGCACGGCGACATCGACCGGCCGCCACGGATCGATATAAAAGCCTGCGCGTTCGCAATAAAAGCCACGCGCCGTCAGCGTGATGAGCGAGCCCTTCTTCATCAGGTCATTCTACAATAGAGGCGTTTTGCGAACTGTACAGTAAAAACCCTTTCCGCGGACGCTTCATACCAAGCCTATGCTATGATTCTCAAGATGTTAAGGGCATTATTGACGGCCGGCATATTCTTGTCGAGCGCAGTTTTTGTTGGGGCTCAGAGTAGCCCACAGAAAGTCGTCGACACTGAGCATTCCTTTGCGCAGATGGCAGCGGATAAGAACACAAGGGACGCGTTTCTCGCGTATATGGCCGACACGGCTGTGGTCTTTACGCCGGACCGGACGGATGCTAAGCCATACTGGACGGCACGAGCCTCCAATAGTTCGGTGCTCTCATGGGCGCCGAATTTTGCTGATATCTCGTCAAATGGCGCGATCGGATACACGACCGGCAATTGGGAATGGCGCGAGAACCGCACCGGAGCCGCGGCGTCGGCATTTGGGGATTTCATTACGGTCTGGCTCAAGCAAACCGGCGGCGATTACAAATGGGTGATCGACATCGGCGTGACGCACGACAAGCCGGCAGCTTATTCGACCGAATGGAAGACCGCGGCACCGACCGCATCAAAAGCAGAACCGACGAGTGAGTTTGCGACCGCCTTCTACCAACTCGCGGCTGCAAAGGGTGCGGCCGGGGCATATGATACGTACGCAGACGAGAACATCCGCTCGTATCGCGAAGGTAAGCTACCCATACTCGGCAAAAAGGCCGCGCTCGCGGAACTAAAGAGTGACAAGGCCGATCTCACATTTGCAAAGCGCAGCTCGGTACTGGCCGCGGGCGATCTCGGCTATATCCTAAACACTTACACAAAGATCAAGGGCGGCAAAGAGGTGGAAAAAGGTAACTACCTACAGATCTGGAAGTTTCACGGCGGCAAGTGGCACATAGTTCTTGATATCTTTAAACCCGTTCCTGCCTGATGGACGTACGACCCGTGAAAGACCACTATTCAAAAGTCATCGAGTTCCTCAGGCTCGAAGCGGCGGCGATAGAACGTATCGCCGACGTCATTCATGCCGGGAGCGTTCAAAACGTGGTCGATCTACTGGTGAATTGTGCCGGAAAGGTCATCGTCGTCGGCGTCGGCAAATCAGGCGTCATCGCGCAAAAGATAGCGCAGACAATGACGAGCACGGGCACTGTCGCGGTGTTTGTCCATCCTTCAGACGCGTTGCATGGCGGTCTCGGTGTCATTTCTCAACAGGACGTTGCGATCGTTCTTAGCAATTCCGGTGAAACGGAAGAGCTCCTCGCGATCCTTCCGTCATTAAAGCAGCGGACGTGCTCGGTGATCGCGATCGTCGGCAGCGTAAACTCGACCCTTGCTCGTCAGGCGAACGTTGTACTCGACGCATCCGTCGATCAGGAAGCTTGTCCGCTCAATCTTGCGCCGACAACGTCAACGACGGTCGCGCTCGCTATCGGCGACGCATTGGCCATGGCGTTGATGGACGCTAAAGGTTTGACCGCAGAGGATTTTGCCGCAAATCACCCTGCCGGCCAGTTGGGGAAACGCCTTACCGTGAAGGTATCCGATCTCATGCATGAAGGTGCAAGCATCGCTCCGACGGCCGGCTGGCTCGACGTCGTTAGGGCCATCTCACAGTACTCGTTGGGGGCCGTGAATGTGATCGGCAACGACATGAAACTTTTGGGGATCATTACCGACGGCGACGTCAGGCGGACCATCGAACGGACAGAGGCCGACTCATTGTCCGGGCTTTGCGCCGAGGCGATGATGACGTCTTCACCGGTAACAACGGCGCCGGACACCCTGGCATACGACGCTCTGCGGCTGATGGAAGACCGGCCTTCGCAGATATCCGTACTGCCGGTCGTCGATGGCGATAACCGCTGCGTCGGGTTGCTAAGACTTCACGACATCGTTCGCAGCGGTCTATAGAAATTCATCCCTTCAAGGTCGTTTTTCCGCATCAAATATCGCGAGGGTTTTTATGATTAAACGTGTCCTTTCGACTGTCGTGTCGTTTTTTGTTCTATTCAACGCGGCCAGCGCTCAGAAGGCCGAGATTACCGTCACTCTGGGTGAATCGTTCTTTGACGCCGTGCTGGATGCAGTCCTGAACGGGGCGGATACGCCAGACTTTCCGATCGGGGAACGGACAGCGTCGTGCAGCGAATCGATCAAGGTGCGGCGCGAGATGAACGGCGTTCGCACCTCGGTGCGATTTCGCGAAGGGAAGATCACGGTGCCGCTTGCTTTTTCAGGTGAGCACGCGCTGCCATTCGTTGGATGTGTCGAATTCGCTGGCGTGGCAGACACGGTGATCGACCTCGAATTTGACCGTGCGAATCAGCGGCTCGTCGGCCGGGCAAATGTTCAACGCGTCAACCTCAACGGAACTGGCGGTATGGGCGGGACAATGATAGCGGGCCTGCTGCAAAGCTCGATCGAGCGTCGGCTGAATCCCTTTGAGATAATGCAGTTGGAAAAGTTGTCGTTTGCCCTGCCGATCCAGAATTCCCGCGGGCTGCGTGCCCAGGCGATCGGCATTCGGCCCGAGATCGGGACCGGCCAGATGAGCGTCGTCATAACCTACCAGTTTTCAAGACTATAGCCGACAACCCAAAACGTTACTAACCACTTCCGAAATCGTATCGATAAGGCCGAAAGTACCTCTTTTTTGGCCCTTTTCGCCGTGGAACGGCGCTTGCTTCTATAGGGTCAGGACGAAGAGTATTCGCCCCGAGGAATTTTTCAGGGAGATAATTATGCAAACGAAATTTGTGAGCAGACTGGCGATTTCGATACTGTCAATCGCCGCATTGGGAGCGCTCATGACAGTGGACGCGAACGCCCAGGGCAATCGCGGTCGCGGCCGCCCCGATGATCAAAAACAACAGGAGAAGCAGGCCGAGCGCCAGCAACAGCAGGAGGTGCAGCAAGCAAAGCAAGTACAGCAGCAGCAGCAACGCCAGATTCAGCAACAGGCGCGGCAGCAGGAGCAGGAGCAACAGCGTCAGGCGCAGCAACAGGCCCGGCAGCAGCAGGAACAACAGCGTCTGGCGCAACAGGAGGCCTGGAAGCAGCAACGAGATGCGACTGCCCGCGGCTTAGGCCAGCAACAGAAGGAACAGCAGCGTATCTGGCAGCAGCAGCGTGACAACGAGCGGCTCCAACAGCAGCAGGCGCAGCGCCAGAAGCAGATCCAGAGCCAGACCACCTGGAGTCAGCAGCAACAGCGCCGGCGGCAGCCGAACCAGAATATATGGACGCAGCAGAATACGCAGCGGGATCCGGGCATTTGGAGTTCGACCCAGCCCCGCCAGCGGTTCGACCATCAGCAGCAGCAGCAACTGCAGCAGCAGCGATACAGCCAGTACAACCAGTATTGGAACAACTGGCAGATCCAGCAGGTCTCACGTGAGCAGTACCTGCGGCAGCAGCGGCGGCTGAATTACCTGCGTTACCAGCAGCAGTATTGGGAGCGACTGAGACGCGACCAGCTCCGCTTGCAGCAGGCGCGGTATTACGATAACTATTACAACAATTATAGTTACAATCGGGGCGGGCAGTATTATTACACCAGCCAATACGGTGCCCAGATGCTACAGCAGGCGATCCAGAACGGCTATGAGCAGGGCTACTATGCCGGCCGGGCCGATCGCCAGGACAACTGGAACTTTGACCCGTCCAACTCATTCGCCTACCAGGATGGGGCCTACGGCTACGATTCGTGGTATGTGAGTTATGACGACTATAACTACTACTTCCGCGAAGGCTTTCAGCGCGGCTATGACGACGGCTATTACGGGCGATATCAGTATGGACGCTATTCCGGCGGCAAGTATTCGATACTCGGAACGGTGATCGGCACCATCCTCGATATCGTTGCGAACTAACAACTGGGAGCAGGAGGGAAGAAAGGCGGGCTTATGTCCGCCTTTTTTGCGCTCCTAATTCAATATCAAAAGGTATTCCTTCCACGGACCGACTTCCTCGCCGTAGAGCTTTCCCATATAAACGACGATCTGTCGAATGTGATTCAAATCGTGCACGGCCCACGTCGCCAGAAGCTGCTCGAGCGTTACTTCGCCAAGCGCTGGATGAATGCCTTTCAGTTGAAGCTGCTCCTGCGTGAGCTGCATGCGGACGAGCTTTTCGATATTGGCGCTTCTCAGGTGAGCAAACTCAGTGAGCAGATCGGATAACGGTTTTCCCTTCGACTTTTCGAATTGAGCAAGCCGGTCATATTTGTCGAATGTGCGGTTCTCGCCCTGTGTCAAAATGATCTCGGCACGCGGTATCCAGTCAGTTTCCTCGCCATGGATCAAATGCCCGATCACATCGTAAGGCGCCCAATTCTCGCGGTCGCCGCGGCTCCCGGTCCATTCAGGCGAGAGGCCGTCGAGCATCCGCTGCAGCGTGTACGGTGTTTGCTGCAGGATCTCAACCGTCTTGTCGAGGTCAAATTTCATACATCGCAAATTATACACGCCGTTTGCTAGAATCAATCGTTTATGACACAGCCGCTCGTCGCCATCATAGGCAGGCCCAATGTCGGCAAATCCACGCTGTTCAATCGCCTGACCGGCAGCCGAAAGGCGATCGTCGGCGACGAGCCGGGCATTACGCGCGACAGGATGTTCGGCGAGGTGGAATGGCGCGGGCAGACGTTTCGGCTGGTCGATACAGGCGGCATCGTGCCGGACGATGAGGCGATTATACCGTCAAATATTTTCAAGCAGGCGTCGCATGCGATCAATGAAGCGCAGGTGATCATTTGGGTGCTGGATTCGCGTGCCGGAGCAACGCCGCTTGATGAGGAGTTGGGCGTTCTACTCAGGAACACGGGGAAGCCCATCATCATTGCCGCGAACAAGGTCGAGTCGAAAACCGTTGAGAATGAGGCAGGCGAGTTTTACCAGTTCGGCTACGAAATGTCGCCGATCTCGTCCGAACACGGCACCGGCATCGGCGACCTGCTCGATATGGTCTTCGAGCATCTTGCGTTTGACGAAGTCGTCGAAGAGGCGCAGACCAACGAGATCAAACTGGCCATCATCGGACGGCCGAATGTCGGTAAATCGTCGCTTCTCAATTCCATCCTTGGCGAAGACCGGGTCATCGTCTCGCCTATTCCCGGCACGACACGCGACGCGATCGATACCTATTTGACGGTTGACGGTCAGGACTTTCTCCTGATCGACACTGCCGGCATTCGCAGAAAGGGAAAGACGACGGAGATGGCCGAAAAGCTGTCGGTCATCATGGCCCGCAAAGCCCTGGAGCGCGCCGATGTGGCTATACTCGTCATCGACGCGGTCGAAGGGGTGACAAACCTTGATGCCAACATTGCGGGTTACGCCGTCGACTCGGGCTGCTCGGTCATCATTGCCGTCAACAAGTGGGACGCGGTCGAGGAAAAAGAAACGAACACGATCTATGAGTTCGAACGCAGCTTGCGCAACGCGATGAAGTTCCTAGACTGGGCTCCGATCGTGACGATCTCGGCCCTGTCTGGCCAGCGTGTGACAAAGATACTGCCCCTCATCGCCGAGGCGAATGAAGCACGCAATCAGCGAATTCAAACCTCACGCCTCAACAAATTCTTTGAGGAGACCATATCGCAGCCAAAAGGCGGCGGCACCCCGGCACCGGTCAAGGGCGGAATGTCGCGGCTCAAGGTGCAGTTCCTGACACAAGCGGGAATCCGCCCGCCGTTGTTCATATTGTTCACCTCAGGCGGCCGTGCAGGGCTTCATTTTTCATATTTGCGATATATCGAGAACCAACTTCGAGAGAAATTCGGGTTTTTTGCGACGCCGATCAGGCTTGTTGAGCGGCACAAGAAGAAGAGAAGCAGCTGACCGGATTGTCCATTTCTTGTGCTGATGAACTGATTCTGGCAAACTTTTCAGTGACAATAGGGATCGCCAATGTCACACAAGAAATTTCTTCTGGCTGCATTTTTTTGCGGTTTTATTATTCTATCAGCGGCGGAAGTGTCAACCGCCTGTGTTTGCGATGTTCGATCGGTTGAAAAACGGACGAAAGAGTCACAAAGAGTCTTTGTTGGAACCGTTATCGAAAGAGATCGCGACAGCGAAAGCGACTCCTGGCGCGTGAAATTACAGATCGAACGCTATTGGAAAGGTGACAAAACTAGGGAACTAACCATATATACTGGCCCAGATGATTGTAGTGTGTGGTTTGAACCCGGAAAGAAATACCTTGTTTTTGCCTACGTCGATAAAGAGAATGGTAGGCTGGAAACGAACGCTTGCATGGGATCGGGTAGAGTTGAATTCGCCGAGAAAGATTTGAAGAAACTTGGAAAGGGCAGAATTCCTGAAAATGGATAGTGGACTACTTTTGCTCCGGATATTCCTCGCCGCAATCTTTGCGCTCGCGGGCGTTGCAAAGTTTGCCGACCTTAAAGGGTCGGTGAAAGCATTCAAGGAATTCGGCGTTCCCGCGACGGTAGCGCTGCCGAGTTCGATAGCTCTATCGGTCACCGAGATCGTCATTGCCGCGCTTTTCCTTTCGTCGGCGAGTTCCTGGTACGCGGCCATCGGAGCGTCTGCGCTGCTGTTGCTGTTCATCGTTCAAATGATCTATCAGATGGCCCGCGGCAATGCTCCCGATTGCCACTGTTTCGGGCAAGTTCATAGCGAGCCGGTGGGTGTGAAGAGTATCATCCGCAACATTATCTTTGCCGTAATGTCGCTGTCGCTTGTTGAGCGCGGTGAGAACAGTCAGGGAGCAAGCCTCTCGCAAATGCCAGACCCGATTATGGTGCAGCTCGTCTTTGGCGTCATGATCGCGGGCTTGCTTGCGACGATCATATTCTATTTAAAGAAGCTCTCCGATCAACAGACTGAGATCACAAAGCGGCTGGAGGTCATGGAACTTGTTGCGCGTGAGGGCGGCGCGGTCGAGCGTGAAGATGTCGTTCACCCGCACGAAGGGCTGCCGATCGGCGCGATGTTCCCAGATTTCAAGTTACCCGACGTTGCCGGGACCGACGTGACGCTCGCCGGCCTGACCGTGCAAAAAGTGCCGTCACCGATACTTTTCTTTTTTGTCGCGCCAAGCTGCGGGCCTTGCAAAACCCTTGTGCCTGAATTCGAGCAGTGGAAAAAAGATCTTGACGGCAAGGTGCGGACCGTCTTTATCAGCAGCGGAACGCCGGTCGAGAACCTTGCCAAATTCGGAGCGGAGATCAGTGGATCGATGCTCCTGCAAAAGGGCCGCGAGGTTGCCGATGCTGCAAAGGCACAATGGACGCCTACGGCGGTGTTGGTCGACACCGAGGGCCGCGTCGCGAGCCATACAGCCGCAGGCGATACGGCCATCCGCGAGCTGGTTGAGAAGGTCAAGGAAGAGACTTTCGAAAACGAATTTACATATATTACAAACGGCCACAACCACGCTAACAATTCGAAGCTCGGCCGGACGATACCGGAATTCAAACTCGCCGACGACAAGGGAAATGAGATCAGCGACGCCGATCTCAAAGGGAAAAAGACTCTCGTTGCGTTTTGGAGCACAGGCTGTCAGCATTGCGCCGCAATGATCGACGAGCTGAGAAATTGGGACGGTGCACGCGGGCAGGACGAACCGAACTTGATCGTGTTTTCCGACGGCAGCCTGGAAGATCATAAGGAGTTTGGCCTTCGCTCGCCGGTCATTCTCGACGAGGGGCATAAGGCGTCGGCCGGATTTGGAATGTATGGTACGCCGTCGGCAGTTCTGGTGAATGAGGACGGCGTGATCGTTTCTGAGACTGCTATCGGTGCTCCCGATATCTGGGCATTGATCGGCAAACGAAAATGAAGCCGATCGACTGGAAGGTTACCGCACGCGACGGCAACGCGCGGGCAGGAATATTAACGACAAGGCGCTCTGTCATAGAGACGCCTGTTTTTATGCCGGTCGGAACACAGGGCGGCGTCAAAGGCATTCGGTTCGAGTGGCTCGAATCTGAGATCGACGCGCGCATCATTCTCGCAAACACCTATCATCTCTTTCTCCGTCCGGGTGTCGACGTCATTCGTCAATTTGGCGGGCTTCATAGATTTACATCGTGGGATCGCTCTTTTCTAACCGACTCTGGCGGATTTCAGGTGTTTTCTCTGACCGATCTGCGAAAGCTGACAGAAGAAGGTGTCGAGTTTCGCTCGCATCTTGACGGCAGCAAGCAATTTCTGGGGCCGGAGATCTCGATGGACGTGCAGGCTACTCTCGATTCCGAGATCGTGATGGCGTTCGACGAATGCCCGCCCGGCGACGCGGGTTATGATGCCACCAAGAAAAGTTTGGACCTCACGATTCGCTGGGCCGACAGATCGAAGAAACGCTTGGACGAATTGCAGTCAGCACCATCCGTTTTCGCCAATGGTACCGATCTTTCCGGCAAGCAGGCGCTCTTCGGCATTGTTCAGGGTGCAGGACATCTGGACCTGAGAAAAGAAAGCCTGGAACGGACTGTCGAGATCGGCTTTGACGGCTACGCGATCGGCGGTTTAAGCGTAGGCGAAGAGAAGAGGGTGATGTACCAGGTGCTGGAATTTCTCGCGCCGCAAATGCCCACAGATGCTCCCAGATACCTCATGGGTGTCGGCACGCCCGAGGACCTTATTGAGGCGATCGGGCAGGGGATAGATATGTTCGATTGCGTGATCCCGACCCGCAACGGGCGGACCGGCAGCGCGTTCACGTCACGTGGAAAGATCAACATACGGAACGCACGGTTCGCACTCGATGATTCACCGATCGATGCCGATTGCGCGTGCTCGGTTTGTCGGCGCTATTCGCTCGCATACCTTCGGCATTTGCAGCAGGCGGGCGAGATGAACGCCGCTATTCTGATCTCGCATCACAACGTCGCGTTCTTTATGGAGACCATGCGGCGGGCGCGGCAGGCCGTCATCAGCGGTGAGTTCAGTGCATTTCGCAAGAGTTTTATTGATAAACTAGGACAAAACGACGTGGCAGACGTTGATTAACCGCGCCCGGATGTATATTATTGGGTTTTTGTCTTTCGCGTGCTCGCGTTATGAATATCATTCTACTTCTATTGCAAGACAATGCTGCCGGCGGCGGCTTGGGGCTGATCGGACTGCTTGCGCCCTTCGCGATCATTTTTGCGATCTTTTATTTTCTTGTCATCCTGCCGCAGAAACGGCAGAAGCAGCAGCTCCAGGACATGATCTCGCAGCTCAAGATAAATGACGAGGTTGTCACAAACGGCGGCATTATCGGCAAGGTCAAAGAGGTGCGTGATACAAGCTTTATTATCGTTAGCGCGGACAAATCGTTTCTCGAGGTCGGAAAGAGCGCCGTCATCGGCCGCAAGCCAGAGGCAGGACAGAGTAGTTAGAGAGTCATGAAGAACACCGGTTTATGGATCAGGACGGCGATCATTATCGCCATTACGCTGGTAGGTATTTACCTCGTTTTTGGCCCGCGCCATGCGGTGACGACGCAGGACTTTACCTGGGAAGGCGTAAAAGCGAATCTCGCCCACAACATCAATCTCGGCCTCGATCTCAAGGGCGGGTCGCACCTGGTCATGCGGGTCAAGACCGAGGAATATCTCAAACGCCTGACCGAGAACAACGAGAGCGCAATGCAGCAGGCGGCCAGAGAAGCAAAGGACGAGGGCGGCCAGCCTCTTCCGGTCGGCGATGCGTCGAATGTTGCTGACAACGGCGTCTATGAGATCACTCTCCCGGTAAATGATCCCAACAAGATCCCGGCTGTCATCGACGCAGTTAAGAAGAAGGTCGACCTCGCGAATTGGACACAGACGACGAGCGGTAACTCGATCATTTGGTCTCTGCCCAAACAGATGCAGGCGCACCTCAAGGACCAGGCGACCGACCAGGCGTTTAAGATTATCGACAGCCGAATCAACGCTTTTGGAGTTAAGGAGCCGACGTTGCAGCGTCAAGGTGCATCCGACTCGGGGCAGATACTTCTCCAGATGCCGGGTGTCGAGAACCCGGAACGCGTAAAAGAGCTGGTCAAGGGAGAGTCCCGCCTGGAGTTGATGAAGATCGTCAGCCAGCCGAATCCGCAGCCGGTCCAGACCTATCCGACAAAGGAAGCCGCACTTGCCACGATCGGCGGAAAAGAGAGCGATACTCGCAAGGTCCTGCCGTATACCGAACGCGAGAGGGAAACCGCGGCAGCCAAGACTGCCCCGACGCCCGATCAGAAGCCGAAACAATACGTTGTGGTCGAATCGCCGGCCGTCGTCGACGGCGGCGAACTGCGTGACGCCTCGGCGGCCCCTGCCCGTGCGGGCGGCCAGGAGTATGAGATCAATTTCCAATTCAAGCCGACCGGTGCGCAGAAGTTCGGTGACTGGACGGGGAAGAACATCAATAATTATATGGCCGTCGTGCTTAACGACGAGGTCAAATCGGCTGCATTCATAAAATCGCAGATCTTCGATCAGGGCCAGATCACGGGCCGTTTCACGAAGAACTCGGCTGAAGACCTGGCGTTGACCTTGAAATCGGGTGCGCTGCCGGCCAAGATCGAGTATCAGGAGGAACGCACCGTGGGCCCAAGTCTGGGTGCCGATTCCATCCGCGCCGGCGTAACGGCGTCGATCGGCGGTTTGGTGTTTGTAATCTTGTTCATGCTCTTTTATTACCGCGGAGCGGGTGTTAACGCCGTCATTGCGCTGATGTTGAACATGATCCTCACCGTCGGAGCACTTATTATGTTTGGCTCGACTTTAACGCTGCCGGGCATCGCAGGTCTGATCCTCGGTATCGGTATGGCGGTCGACTCGAATGTGCTTATCTTTGAGCGAATACGGGAAGAATTACGGCTTAACTTCTCGGTGCCCGAATCGATCAGCCTAGGCTTTGACCGGGCGTTCGTGACGATCATTGATACGCACATTACGACGATCATCTCGTCGGTCATTCTGTATATGACGGGTTCGGGGCCGATCAAGGGTTTTGCGGTAACTTTGATCCTGGGGCTTTTGATCAATCTTTTCACCGCCGTGTTCG